>Ga0255338_1000246_pt1 | contig 215769 bp, 205 predicted proteins | sample MeOH1_35cm_T4_19_FD_203715 | JGI IMG/M metagenome (GOLD analysis project Ga0255338, IMG submission 203715) | Sandy soil microbial communities from University of British Columbia, Vancouver, Canada - MeOH1_35cm_T4_195 | ecosystem: Engineered > Artificial ecosystem > Sand microcosm >...
TCATACGGTCGCCGTCCATGCCCCGCCTTCGGATAGTGTGGCTCTACCACTGCAATTAACCTGCTCCACGGAACGACTACCTCCATCTCTTCCAGAAACTTCTCACGCCTCGTCCTTTTCGGCTTCACCGCATACTCGTTTGCTCCCAAGCTCAGTTGCTTCATCGTGACCACCATTGTTGTTTAATCTTTAGCATGATTATAAATCATGCAGAAACTTGTTCAGGGTTTCCTTAGTTGCTACTGTTATGAGATGACACTCCGCATTTTTAATCAATTCCTGCTATTCTCTTTCTATCGCTGGGAAGTTATCATGCGGGAAAGTGCATTATTGGGAATACTGGGGCTACATACGCTTGATTTTTTTATCGACAGCGCATTTGAAAGCTTCCGTCTAGATGTCGCGTTAATACTCATCATTGCCAGCGCGCTACTGAATATTGGCGTTGATAGCATGGGAAGGAAATTAAGGCAGTCCCTGCATTTGCCCAAATACCGCGTTATTGAATAAATACAGAACGGTCATCGAGACAAATAAAACAATCACTATGCATTACTGTATTGCTTTGTCCAGTCAAGCACTTCTGCATAATTCCCACTGAATATCACGGCTTCCTTATTTTTTTCTATCTGATACTCGTACATGGGATCGTAATACCCAGTTAACAGCGCCGCTATCCAGGTTGCATGCTCATAGACATCCCCTGTTCTGAGATGCGTTTGCAAAGCATTTATTAAAACCCCATAGATCGACTGGTAGCGCTCCAATCCCAGTCGCCTCTGAATTCTTAGCAGACTTTCTTTCAGGTAATGACTGAAATGTTCAAAACCATTCCTGGGATCCTTACTCTGGAAAGCAGACAACATATCAACGACATACTCCTGCATGACACGCTCTATGCGAAATTCCAGAGGCATGTCCACCAGCACCAGCGGAGCGCGGCGCATTGCCTCAAAAAATTTAACCGGAATTGCAATTGCACCAATGTTTCTACTTTCATCCTCGACAAACAGTGTTTTTCTATATGTGGCGTGACGAATCGTCTGCAATAAATCAACCGCAAGTAAATGCTCAAAATTTGATTGGGTTGGTTGATCTGCAACCATCCTCCCAAAACTGGAACCACGATGATTCGCATATTTCTCCAAATCAATCCCACATGCAATCTGCTGAATCAGCAGAGTCTTGGCAACACCTGTCTTCCCACCAATCCTGACCAAAGCAGCATCACTTGCCACATCTTCAATCACTTGCATGAGAAATCGCCTGAGTGCCTTATAACCACCTTCAATAAGGGGCACATCAACGCCCACCTCGCTCATCCATTGACGAGTCAGATTTGACCGCATACCTCCTCGCCAGCAGTATAAATGCATATCAGGTATCCTGGCTGCCGCATCACACCAGCCTTGAATACGAGCAGCTTTAAGTTCCCCTGAAACCAGCTCATGACCCAATTTAACAGCTGCCTGTTGCCCTGCTTGCTTATAACAGGTTCCGACCCGATGGCGTTCCTGATTATTCAGAATGGGTAAATTGATAGCGTTAGGCAAGCTGCCTTTAGCAAACTCATCTTCTGCCCGCACATCCAGAAATGACACGTTGCGAGTAAACAAGTCATGAAAATTTTCAGCAGTAACTAAATAATCCGACATGATTCTGAAGGGTCATTGAGGTCACTATATTTGTTTGCGATATTAAACAATCGAGGCATAAAAACAGAATAAAAACATCTTCCAGAACGCGTTATCCAGTACAATCCAGAAAAATTAATCGGAGTTGAAGTTAGCATCCAGGCGATTGTTGTTTTGATGCAACATCACCTTAATATTGCCTTGACAGGGAAAAGCACCTTATATAAGCTGCGGAGTGGTCAAATATGACACACTTATATTTATTAAGCAATGTCAGCGGTAAGCGTTTGAATGAAAATTTTCCAGCCAATAAAAAGTACATTAACAAGGATTAATACTCAGCGTTGGCACGCTCAACCAGAATCCCTTGCTTATAAGAGCAAGATGACAAGTACTATTACTTCGAGGGGAAGATCTTGAGTTCGACAATAACCAAGTTGAACGCTCCGCTAACGCAAGCGTTTGATTTTCAACCTTCAAGCGAGTCACAAATAATACCGACACCGACATGCAATATACTAACTCAACAGTTGGCTGGTTTCGATACCCTGACTAACGCTTTAGAATATGCTGCGGAAGGAATAACGGGATATAATTTTTATGATGCGAGAGGTAACTTACGCTCAGTTCTGCCTTACCATACACTAAGACAGAATGCGCGTACCTTGGCTCAACGCTTATCAGGTTTTGATCTACCTCGTGGTAACCGGGTAGCGATTATTGCCGACACATCCCCTGAATTCATCGAGTTATTTTTTGCATGTCGCTATGCTGGGTTAGTTCCTTTTGCAATGCCGGTTCCAGTTAATCTGGGTAGCCATGCAATTTATGTACAACAGCTTCGAGGAATGCTTGAAAGCAGTCAAGCAAGCATAGCGCTTGCAAATATCGATTATATTAATTTTCTGGAAGAGGCTGCTGAAGAAACAACTGGACTGCAGTGGGTCGGCACTCCTGGCAAACTTAATGAGTTGCCGATAAAAGATATTGAATTACAGCCTAATAATCCGGATGAAACCGCATATCTGCAATTCACATCTGGCAGTACGCGCACACCGCGCGGGGTAGTAATTACCGAGCGGGCTTTAATGTGCAATCTTCAGGGCATTGTACAAAATGGCCTGGAAATAAAGCCTGATGATCGTTCTGCCTCGTGGTTGCCTTTTTATCACGATATGGGTTTAGTTGGTCTGGTACTGGCGCCAATGGTTACGCAAATCTCTGTTGACTACCTGGCGACACGGGACTTTGCAATTCGCCCACTGCAATGGCTGCGGCTAATCAGTCGCAATCGCTGTACTGTTGCATTTAGTCAGCCTTTTGGCCTTAAGCTATGCACACTGCGTGTACGAGAATCCGACCTGAGGGAACTTGATCTCAGCTGTTGGCGTGCAGCCGGTATTGGCGCAGAAATGATCCGCCCGGAAACACTTAGAAATTTTGCTGAGAAATTTGCATCAGCCGGTTTTGATGAGAATGCTTTCCTGCCATGCTATGGCCTTGCTGAATCAACCCTCGCCGTTACTTTCTCAAAAATTGGCAAAGGCTGTCAAAGCATACAAGTTGACAGCAAGACCTTGATTGATAAAAGAATGGCTTCACGGTTGCATACGGATGGACGCAAATATAATGAATTTGTAAATTGTGGGCGCCCACTGCCTGGACATATCGTCAAGATAATCGATGAAGAGGGCGATCAGTTGTCAGAAATGATGGTCGGTAGCGTTCTGGTGCAAGGTGACAGCGTAATGACCGGGTATTACAATAATCCGAAGGAAACTAGTCGCGCATTAAAATCCGGGAAATGGCTGGATACTGGCGATATCGGTTTTCTTTTTGAAGGAGACTTATATATCACTGGTCGCCGTACAGACGTTATCATTGTTAATGGCCGCAATATACGGGCACAAGATATAGAAGAACTGGCGGAGCAGCAACCCGAAGTAAGATCCCGTGAAGCTTCAGCATTTGGTGTCAATGATGAAGACAGCACGACCACGATCGTACTGGTTATAGAATGTCGATTAACATCAATAACCGAGCGCCAGTCATTGACAACCCGATTACAACAGCTTGTTTATATGGCATTTGGTGTAAATTGTGTTGTAGAACTGGTGCCGCCGCACACCCTACCAAGAACTTCATCAGGAAAATTATCGCGATTTGCAGCACGTCAGGGTTATATTCAACGCACAAACTTAACAGGACAGCTTTCAGTTGTAGAATCAGGAGACAGATAGTAGAGCATGCCAAAATTAGTAGCAGTAACGGGCGCTACTGGTTTCATTGGCCATGCACTGATGAATAAGCTGGTTAAGGATGGATGGAAAGTTCGTGCACTTACGCGAACAGCGCGCTCGGATAGTGAGTCAATTCGCTGGATTCAGGGCGACTTAGATAACTCAACTGCGCTACACCATTTAGTCGATGGTGTAGCGTATGTAATACATTGTGCTGGTGCCGTTAGAGGAAATTCTTATAACGAATTTGCACAGACCAATATTACCGGCACCCAGAATCTTTTATCTGCGCTCGCCGAACAAACTCAATCACTTCGTTTTCTACTGATTTCATCCCTCGCTGCAAGACAACCTGAGTTATCCTGGTATGCAAAAAGCAAGTATCTAGCTGAACAGAAAGTTTCTGAGTTCATAGGCGACAGACCATGGGCAATATTCAGACCAACTGCTGTTTATGGCCCGGGCGACAAAGAACTGAAACCACTTTTCCAGGCAACGCGCCGAGGCATTCTTCCTGTTGTCGGAAAAACAGATAATCGCTTTGGATTAATACATGTTGATGATCTGATTGCAGCGATTCAACTCTGGCTTGTATCGGATTCACCGATCAATGGCACTTATGAACTCGATGACGGAATGCCTGGTGGATATAGTTATCAATCGCTGGCAGCATTAGCTGAACGCGTTTGGGAGCGGCCTGTTCGCTGTATTACCATACCATCTTCTCTGATTAGAGGAATTTCCATACTCAATTTATGGCTCTCTCGTCAATTTCATTATTCCCCTATGCTGACTCCTGGAAAGGTTAATGAGCTACAACATTGCGACTGGGTATGCAATAATACACCTTTAACCCATGCACTCCCTGCATGGCAGCCCAGTATTCGCTTGCAAGATTCGCTGCCTCAAGTGATCTGACTTTATAAACTATTCTGAATCGAACCATGACCAAAAGTAATTACGATGAGATTATGCTGCTACTGTGTGATCGCCTCGGTAACTTAACCAATACTGGTGTTCAAATTACCCCTGAAACCAATTTAATCAGCCAATTATCAATTGATTCCATAAAACTGCTTAATCTCATTATGGAAATTGAAGATACTTTTGATATATCGGTCCCTATCAATGCACTGGCTGACATTCAAACGGTTCGTGAACTCGTCGAATTAATATATAAAATAAAATCAGCATCATAATGAATCTACTCGAGAAACTTGATGCAGCCGCTGCTGCGAGAAAAGCGATGTTACCCAATGGCGTTGGTGCATTTGGCATTCCGATTGAAGAAGTTTATTCGGCAACGGAAGCAAGGATTGGAGATCGCCGAGTGCTTCTGCTGGGTACTAATAATTACCTTGGTTTAACTTTCTCACCTAAGTGTATTCAAGCTGCACATGAAGCGATTGATAAGGAAGGAACCGGAACCACCGGTTCACGGATGGCGAATGGCAGTTACTTTGGTCATCGCGCATTGGAGAGAGAATTTGCCGATTTCTATCAGTGTCGCTCAGGTATTGTGTTTACCACAGGCTATCAGGCTAATTTAGGCACTATTTCCGGCCTGGTAGGCTCTGGAGATACCGTTCTGATCGATGGTGACTCACATGCCAGTATTTACGACGGCTGCATTTTAAGTGGCGCCGATATCATTCGTTTTAAACACAATGATACGGCTGATCTGGAGAAACGTTTGCGCCGACTGGGCGATCGCGTAAAAACTACGCTTATTATCGCCGAAGGCATATACAGTATGCTGGGTGATCAAGCACCGCTGGCTGAAATTGTTAAATTAAAGAAAGAATATAATTGTCTCTTGCTACTCGATGAGGCTCATTCGCTCGGAGTACTCGGCGAAACAGGACAAGGTCTGGTAGAAAAAACAGGCTTATTAAAAGATGTTGATTTTATTACCGGTACTTTCAGTAAAAGCCTTTGCAGCATTGGCGGATACTGTGTCAGCAATCATCCGCAACTTGAACAGCTACGTTACGTCAGCCACCCCTATATCTTTACTGCATCTCCATCACCCGCCACCATTGCATCAACTCGTGCTGCACTAGAATTGTTGCGCAAAGGCAGCGATTTACGCAAGCAGCTATGGCGCAATTCGCTACAGCTCTATACACGACTTGAAGAAGTCGGCTATACGCTAGGACCGGATCCCGGACCAGTGATAGCGGCCATTGTTGACAGCCCGCAACAAGCACTCTTCCTTTGGCAAAACCTGCTTGAGCACAACATCTACGTTAATTTGATCCTGCCGCCCGCCGCACCGGAAGGTAAATCACTGGTACGGTGCAGTGTGAATGCCGCACATACGACAGAACAGATCACATATGTCGGTGATATCTTTGCCAAACTATATAGCAAGTTATCGCAATAACACGGTGGCATCGCCAGGCTATCCCTTTATCGACTGAATTAAATCGCTACAGAAATCAGCATTACTAAACTGACTGATACAGATTGTCACTTGCCAAAAAACTTCATGTTAGAATCATGACTATTAGAGGCAAACCTATTCCCTGATCATGAGGAGTTGCTATGAAAATAAAGCAAATATCTGCCATCATGTTATTTTCTGTTTTATTACCTGGCAGTGCTCTCGGCACATCAATCATTTACAACGGATTTGAATGCCTGAATGCCGTCGATGCTATCGACCCAACCCCCGTGAGCAGCATACCGATTCAAAGCAGATTTGAAGTCATAGAGGATGTTGGAGGTGGAATCTTTCGTTTGAGTCTGACGGGCGGACTCCCTCGGTTTACCAACAATAATCAGAATGTATGTATCGACAAAATTACCGCTATTGGATTTTCCGGAATCCCACAAATAGATGGTATACCTCAACTATTAGAATCAATCGATGCGACAGCCTATTTCAGTAGCCCGCACTTGATCATCGTGATTAATTCGATCAATACAGACCTGAATGCAACCCGCAGTACTTTCTCATCATTCAGCACCAGTTCAATACGCCCGATCTCCAATACCCTGATATTGGAGCACAACCCGCAATCCTCATCATTCAGCTTAAAGAAACTAATCCACAACAGAGGATATACCCATACCAGTGGATCAACGAACTCACTGCCATTTTTTGAAACAATACTGCCTTCTTTTAATGAAGCCGCACAGGATAAACCAAGGATTCTAACGCCCGTATCAAACATTGAATACACACTTCAATAAGATCATTGCCGGATAATTCACTGTCGATACTTTGTTTATTTAGGTGGCAGCATTTGCTTAACACTTTCTAAATTTACACCGACAACCAACGTATCAGGATGATCGGCTCCCAGATGCTTCTTGAAACTGGCTAATGCCTGTGTAAGATATTCAATCGCTTTTTCATATTGACCCAATGACTGCCAGGCTAACCCCAGGTTATTGCGATCAATCGCTACATCAAGGTGATCATTCCCAAAAGTTCTGAGATCACTGGCAAGCGCCTGTTCATAATAACCGATTGCTTTCTTATGGTTACCAAGTGACCCCCAGGCCTCTCCCAGATTATTGCGATAAATCGCTACATGTGGATGATCCTCTCCATAGATCTTAAGGCCACTGGCAAGCGCCTGCTCATAATAATGAATGGCCTTCTCATACTGTTTCTGCGCCTGCCACGCCACGCCCAGATCATTGCGGTCAATCATCACGCTGGGATGGTCTTCCCCATATGTCTTAAGATTACTGGCCAGTGCCAATTCAAGATATTCGATCGCTTTCGCATATTGCCCAAGATCCTGCCATGCCAATCCCAGATGATTACGATCCTTTGCCACGCTTTGATGATCTTCTCCATGGATTCTCAAGTTACCAGCCAGTGCTTTTTCATAAAGAACTATCGCCTGATCGTATTTACCATTATCGTGATATATCCTTCCCAGCATATTCTGGTACTCTGCAGTTTTCTCTTCAGCCTTTCCTTCTTCCGATAAGTTAATAGCACGCTCGTACGCTCTGGTTGCATCAATAAAAGCAAATCTTGTATGCAGTAATTCCGCTTTTAATGCCATATTTTCTGCGGCAGAACGCTTATGGCGCGAATAATGCTCAGTACTTTTCTCTGCGACGGCATTATCCAGGCTGGCTGCTTGTTCATACAAAGTTTCAGCTTCTTCATAACGCGCTTTATTAAGCGCTTTTCTCGCTTGTTGCAGTATTATCATAATCTCTGGATGCTCGGATCGCATCAAACCAGAACGTTTCTCAAGTTCTTTATGACGCTCTGCAAGTTTCTGCATGGTCTGCTCTAACTCATCCGCATGAATCTTCTGCTGGCCAAGTATTGCAAAGAATTTATTAATTGCCACCTCAGTAACATTTAATCGCTTAGCCAGCTCAGCATTCGTAACACCATTTATACTCAACTTTTTATTAGCCTGACTTATTGTAGAACTGCTTTCTAATTGTGGCGCCAACGCCTTATCAGACTGCTGAGACTGTGCAGAAGCATCTTTTACTATCTGACTGTCCATGCTTTGCATGGCCATAGTAACTAAAATGCTTACGAACAAAACAACTGTCTTCTTCTTATTCCAATTTATTATTTTTAACTTTCTCATCTCTCATGAATCCTGGTTACCGGGAATACTCCCAGCTTATTACATATTATTTTGAGCACGTTGATACCATCAATCCGTATCATAACGAACTTTAGTAAAATGAATTTGAGAATCTGATGTCAATCAAAAATAATACTGAATAATCAGCCTATGATATGAGCGAAATCCCTAATTATTCATAAGCTCAGGGATATCAACTGGTTTGATATTTTATGAAGAGGGTTATTGGTGCCGACACCAAGAATCGAACTCGGGACCTTCTGATTACAAATTCTAAAATGTACTGTTTTACGTTGTTTTAATATTTTTGAATATCCATTCATATCATTGTTTTGTATTGATTTTTACTGTTAAGTTGTTTTAAACTCCAACCCATAGTTTTACGCCTACTGTCTACATAGTGTCTACATGGCGTCTACATGAAAGGAAATCGAAACAATGACCACACCCCAAACACCTCCGCAAAAAATCACAAAATCCTATGTAGACAAATTGTCTACACCAGAAACCGGCCAAGCCTTTATCCGTGATACCGAACTCAAAGGTTTTGCCGTGCGTGTTACTTCATCCGGTGCAAAATCATTTATCCTTGAAAAAAGGATTGACGGCAAAGTGAAGCGATTAACATTAGGCCGATATCCTGAGTTAACTGTCGAACAAGCCAGAAAAGAAGCGCATAAATTACTCGGCCATATCGCCACCGGTCGCAATCCTGTCGCCGAGAAAAAGCAGGAAGCATTACAAGGCACGACACTGAAACAAGCCTTTGATGATTTTGTAAAGACGCGAAAGAATCTCAAAGAGCGAACGCTCTATGATTACAGGCGAGTGATGACCATCATTTTTGCTGATTGGCAGGATAAAGCAATGATCGATATCAATAAGGATATGGTCAGCAAGCGTCATAACAAGGTCGGAACGGAAAGAGGTGAAGCTTATGCTAATCTATCCATGCGCTTTTTACGTGCCCTGTTCAACTTTGCCATTGCACAATATGAAGACGGCAACGGTAGTTCTGTCTTGCGAGAGAATCCGGTAACCCGGCTCACACAAACCCGCGCATGGTATCGAGTAGACCGCCGCCAAACTGTTATTAAGCCTCATGAAATAGAACCTTGGTTCCAAGCAATCATGAACTTAAAAAATGATCCAATCAGCCAAAATCGCGAAACCATCCGGGATTACTTATTGTTGGTACTTTTTACCGGATTAAGGCGGGAAGAAGCCGCCAGCATGACCTGGAATAATGTGGATCTACAAGCAAAGACCCTGAAAGTAAACGATACAAAAAACCACTCGGATCACAATCTGCCGTTATCCGATTTTCTTTACGATTTGCTGCGAAAAAGAAAAGAACATGCTATCAACGAGTATGTCTTCCATCGAGCCAGCGGAACTGGCTATGTTTCCGAGCAGCGTAAACAAATGGCCAATGTCATCAAGGAATCCGGCATTGCTTTTACCATCCATGATTTGCGCCGAACTTTTCTCACGGTTGCCGAAAGCCTTGATATTCCAGCCTATGCCGTGAAGCGCTTGGCCAATCATAAAATGAGCAATGACGTTACCGCTGGCTATATTGTGACTGATGTGGAGCGATTGCGGCAGCCGATGCAGAAAATTACCGACTATATTCTCAAGTGTGCTGGTTACAAGTCGTCAGCAACGATAACAGATTTGTCAGAAAAGAAATCACACAAAATGCTTTGACTTAATACGGCATTGCCGTAACATATAATGTATACTATTGCAGAAACAGATGTTTTTAGCCGTTATGTCAGCGATTATTGGACAGAAGATGAACGCGCAGCTTTTGCTGTCTGGATCGCAGAACACTATGACACTGGAGATATTGTTCCAAGGTCGGGCGGCTGTAGAAAAATTCGCTGGTCACGCAAAGGCAGAGGAAAAAGCGGCGGTTTGCGTGTAATCTATTACAACATGCTGGGAGACGGAACGATCTGGTTGTTGCTGATTTACGCCAAAAATGAGCACGAGAACATTTCCGCACATTTACTTAAAGCAATTAAGGAAAAAATAACATGCCCATGACTGAAAAAGAATTAAAGAAGCGGGACGCCAAACGTGATTTGGGTGCCGAGCTACTGGAATCCGTTACTCAAATGAAATCAGGTCGTGCAAGCCGGATACATAAAGTTGAAGTCCCTCCAGCTGTTTCAGCACGCATAAAATCCGGTTTATCTCAATCAGATTTTGCAAAGCTTTTAGGCGTATCAGTGAGAACCCTACAGGATTGGGAACAAGGTCGCCGCCAGCCAAGCGGTGCAGCCAAAACACTGATTACCATAGCCGAACGCCGCCCCGATGTTTTGAAGGAAATCGCCGCTTAACCGCCTTCTGCTCAATCCGCCAAGACCTTGAAAGAAACAAAACATGAAACCGGAAAAGCCATTAACCGATAAAGAACTGGAAAAATGGGAAAACAGCAGAAACCTGGAAGCTGAATTATTGGAATCCGTTCGGCAAATAGCGACTGGAAAGGTGCGTATTGTCATGTTGCCCGCCATGCCAGCCCAGAAAATTAACCAGCGTCTTACCAAAGATTAACCGAGATATAATAATTCTGGCCAACTAGAATTTAAGGGATTTTCCATGCGATCTGTAGGTATCTTCGAAGCAAAAACAAAACTTTCTGAGCTTTTGAGACTGGGCGAGCCTATTGAGGTTACAAGTCACAGAAAACGAGTTGCGGTAATTTATCCGAACCATGCCCCTCTTGATCAGGAACAAGTGAAGCGAGATATTAAAGCGCTCAATGAGGTGGATAAACAGGACAATACTACCGGCATGGGCAATTATTTATGACCCTGTATCAATGGGGCGATTCAGGTTGGACTTATAAAAACCACCAATACCCATGAAACAAGGTTTCATGGGATAATTTACACGCACAAAATTTAATTTTCTTTTATTTGAAATTGCAATCAGTTACTTATTCAATGTTGTAGCCACCGCGTAGCGGCTTGCCCTTGACAGGCTGCCGCCGCTCAAGACAATAACCGTGCAGAAAGGATTGAAGCGCAGTTACTTCTACGCACAAACTGACCACGCAAGAACGCAGTGGCCTTGTCCATTACTCGACCAAAAAACCCCAATCCTTCATGCAAAACCCGACTTCGGGCGGCGGCAGCCTGTCAAGGGTGGCGAATTTAAGCACCCATGCGCTATCGCAAATTTTCTCAAGCATACAAATCATTCAGCCGTCAAATAAGATTATTCCTTATAAAGTGATTTGTTATGCATGTAAAAAATAACCCAGACTTCAAATCCATCTGGCAATTGGCACATGATTGGGCAAGAGAAAATCCTAACAAAACAAATCCCTCCGCCATTTCATTCGAACTAAGGCTTGCCATTGACCGCTTAATCCGCGCAATAGGCCGTGGTGAAATTTCAGCAAACTGGAAGGGCTATCGTATCTTAGAGAATAATTCATTTCTCACATTTATTTTAGATTTTAAGCATTTCATAAAATTTTTCCTATGGCTCATATATAACAAATTCAGTAAAGATTACCTGGAAAATCTATATGTCAAGCGAAATGAAGTAATTACCTGGTGCGAGGATGTAGCCTTACTTAATCCTCCGTCTTGCTGGATGCCGAAGCATTTACTTGATGGACAAGTTACTGCCAAGGAAACCAAAAACTACCGGCCAGCGGATGAAATAGAAGACCGGATTCGCTGCCAAGCAATAGCTAGTACTTTATGGGCGCTTGATGCAACCATTCACCCCCAACATATTGTCACATCTAAAATAATGAAACGATTTGGCAATGGTAAACAATATAATGAAGGCACACTTAAAAGTTGGATTGCAGAAGTTGATCCCATAAAGAAATCACGGAAACGTGGCCCCCCTCCAAAGAATGAATATAAAATTCCACTGGAATTAGTTCCTCAGTCCAAAGATTAGCTTCCTTGCTTCCTTCGAATTGATTAAAGTTGAAAGCTGCGAGAACCGCGCCAATACAAGATTATAAATATCTGCCAGTACTGACAAGTATTTGTAATTACCCTTCAGTCAACTGACCCTTTTTTATTTCTCTACAAGTTACGGCAGCATTGATTCCGTATTCATCAACTCACGGAGTCAACCATGCAAAACCCATTACTCACTACTAAACAAGCCGCACAAATCTTAGGCATCAGCATTGCCTTTCTGGAACGAGACCGCTGGGCAGGGGCGCGAGTGCCTTTCGTCAAAATAGGCAGCCGGGCAGTTCGCTATCGCCATAGCGATCTGCTCGCCTATATTGAATCGTGCCTATGTCAATCAACCAGTCAGTACTGAGGTGTGTCATGCACACGTCAGAACGTAGCAACCAAGAGCAGCGATTCACTTCCGGTGAATACATCGCCGAAAGCATTCTGAATTTACTGGATGAACCGGATAGCAGTGACAAGCAATGGCGTGCGTCCTTCTTCCGGCAACTCCCCAGGCGCTTAGCGGAAATTACCGCCTATCGCTACAAGGAAACCTACATCTTTGAAGGCAGGTATACTGCAAACCAAAGCTTGCTTAAAACCTATGGGCAGATTCACAAGCACAGTATTCCACTGAATGCCAGCGATGATGATCTGAAAGAATTGGCAAGACGTATCGTCAAGGAGATGCTGGAAATCAGCCGCATCTATCATAATCTGGAAGATGCTGTTTCCAGTATGTTGCAACGTTCACAAAAGTACGCCATCAATCCGCCTTCTCTGGATGATCCCAATATCACAGTGAAGAGTATTTATACCCGCCTGACCGACGAAAACTGGTGGTTACGCAGATTGCGTAAAGTCCACGCCAAAAAACTGGAACAACAGGCCAGAGACTCAGGTTTGGTGCATCAGCGCAAAGGCGCTTACGTCAGTGATGAAACCCTGCAACGGCGTAGAGACCAGAAAAAGCGCAACCAGCGCATCCTTGAGAGATTGTTGATGATTAATGAACTGGATGAAGGCTTCACACTCAGCGAACTGGCAGAGCATAGCCTGGCCAATTCACACGTTCGACGCAGTGAATTAATGGTGCGCATCGTTGGCTTTGAATGCATTGCCAACGAACTGGCACATGCCGGTGAATTCTATACCATCACCTGCCCATCCCGAATGCACGCACGCTTATCGGGTAATTGCAAAGCCAATCCCAAATATGACGGCACCACACCGGAACAAGCGCAAAGCTATCTCAACACAGTCTGGTCAAGAGTCCGCGCCAAACTGGATCGGGAAAAACTGGATATTTATGGTTTCCGTATTGCTGAACCGCAACACGATGGCACACCACACTGGCACATGCTGGTATTTATGCCGCCCGAACACAGCGAGAAAGTACGAACAATTTTCAAACACTACGCCCTGGAAACCGATAGCAATGAACCCGGCGCACTAAAACATCGCTTCACAGCCATTGCCATTGATAAAAGCAAAGGTTCTGCGATTGGTTATGTTGCCAAATACATCTCGAAGAACATCGACGGTTACGGCCTTGAGCAAGACATTGATGGCAGTCCGATAAAAGCAGCGGCTGAACGGGTGGAAGCCTGGGCATCCACCTGGGGAATCCGGCAGTTTCAGCAAATCGGTGGTGCGCCAGTAAGTATTTGGCGAGAACTGCGCAGAATCAGCAATGCACCCGAAGGCATCCTACAACAAGCCCAGGAAGCAGCTGATCAAAACAAATGGTGGCAATTTATTCAATTAATGGGCGGCGTGACCGCCAAACGAAAAGACAACCCCATCAAGTTACTGAAAGTAGAGTCCAAAGAATTGGGCAAGTATGGTGATCCGATAGGGCAGAAAATATGTGGTGTTCAGACCGATACCATTCAATTACTGACACGGCTGCATCAATGGCGTATTGAACGGTGTGCAGTCAACACAGAGTCAACTGAGCGGCGGAGCGCAAAGCGCCCGAGTGGATGCGACAGCGGCAGCGATCACGAGGCCGCATTTGCGGCGCAGCCGCCTTGGAGTTCTGTCAATAACTGTACGCAAATCTCAATTTGCAAAAACCTTATTTGATATTTATCAGCAAGAGATAAATCTTATAGACACTTGACATAGACAGTTATGGTGTCTAATATTTGTGAAATGAATAACACATCAACACCTACATACTCAATTGACGAGCTAGCTGCATTAGCTGAACTACCTCGTCGAACAGTGCGTTACTACATACAGCAAGGTTTAATGGCACCTCCCATTGGAGAAAAGCGCGCTGCCTACTATACGACCAATCATCTGGAGCAATTACTGACGATCCGCAAATGGCAACAAGCAGGTTTGTCGTTGGATCGCATAAGGGAAATATTAGCTAGTGTGAATTTGAATGAATTGCCTCCACCGAGACCCAGAGGACCAGGAACAGTTGAGGTTTGGAGTCATATGGTAGTGACTGATGGATTGGAAATTACGCTAGAACCATCCAGAGCTGGACTGAGCTCGGAACAGGTAAGAGAGTTTTTTCGGTCCGTAACCACCCTCTTTGAGCAAATTAAAATGAAAGGACAGGATGTCTAACGCAGAAAAAAACTTTGCAGGTCTCGAAGATCGTACCGGAAAAAAGATCGCACTGAATGGTTTGAAAGTAAATGGCCGACTGCATAACATGATGGCCGAGATCGAGGTCGAACAATCTTATACCAATCATCAGGAAAGTAATATTGAGGCGATCTACACATTTCCTCTTCCACTCGGATCCGCGTTGCTTGGGCTGGATGTGGAGATAAATGGGAAAAAACTATCAGGTATTGTTGTTGAGAAGAAGCAGGCAGAGCGTCAGTACGAAGAGACTATTACAGATGGTGATAGCGCCATCATGCTTGAAGAGATAGGCCCAGGTCTCTATACAGTCAGTATCGGCAACCTCATGATGGGTGAGTCAGCGGTTATTCGTTATCGCTACGCATTGCTGCTGTCATGGCAAGGTGACACACTTCGGTTTTTTCTGCCTACAGCCATTGCGCCACGATACGGCGATTCTGAAGCTGCAGGGATACAGCCGTATCAAATACCCATTACATCATTAACTGCTGAATATCCTGTATCCATTTCTATTCAGATTGAGGGAGAATTGGCCTCCGCATTGATCTCAAGCCCAAGCCACTCAATCGCTGTTCAGCAATCAAGTACAGGTATAGTCGTTAGTCCAAGATGCAAAGCGCACCTCGATCGCGATTTCATATTAAGCATCCAATCCGAAAAATCACAATCTTCATGCATGCTGGCAAAAGATGGTGACAATTACGTTGTACTGGCATCGTTACGCATTCCTTTGCATCGTGAATCAGAGGAGCTTCCTTTAGCACTCAAAATCGTCATCGACTGTTCTGGATCAATGGCGGGAACAAGTATTGCCCAGGCAAGGAAAGCATCATTAGAAATTCTAAGTCTACTTCGCCCGCAAGATTATTTCAACGTGACGCTATTTGGCAATAGCCATGTACATTTTTTTCCGAATATGGTGCCTGCTGATGTTGAAAACATTGCTGCCGCAAGCAATGGGTTAGAGAAACTAACTGCCGATATGGGAGGCACTGAAATAGGGAATGCATTGGAATCGACATTCTCACTAAACGGTCCTGACAGTATATCTACAGTATTGCTTATCACCGATGGTGAAATTTATGAACATGAGAAACTGGTCAAACGTGCGAAAACCTCCGGTCATCGTATATTTACCGTTGGCGTTGGAAATGCAGTAGCCGAGGTATTCCTGAAATCATTATCAAGTGAGACTGATGGAGCATGTGAGCTGGTCACTCCGCAAGAGGGAATGGCCGAGAGAGTATTGAACCAATTCCACCGTATGCGTCAACCAAAACTCGGCTTGCTAAACATCGAATGGCCATCTGAGCCAGATTGGCAGACATCAATGTCAAATACAGTATTTGCAGGCGATACGGTACAGGTCTTTGCAGGATTCAAGACTGCAATCGATGGGATGGTAGCACTCAAAGTACATAGAAATAGTGATGTCACATCGCCGATTGCAGAGGTATCAGAAACACAGATTCCTCGATTGTCAGCTGCACGTCGCATGGCAGTGGCAAATGAAGCAGAAGGTCTGCAATTGGCGCTCAAGTATCAATTGCTGTCTCGGTGGACCAATTTCCTGGTGTTGTCCGAACTAGCTGAGAAAGCAGGTGATCTGCCGGATATCCATCAAGTTCCCCAAATGCTTGCTGCAGACTGGGGCGGAACAGGAGATTCTTGTTGCATGAGATTTGATCCACTTCCATCGGTTGATTCTAGTCCTTTAGATCAGCAAACAATAATGAGGACTTCTATACAACGTAATGAAATTATTCAGGTAATGCAACAAGCAGGTGTTGATCCGCGTGATATTCCTAAATTCCTACGCAAGCAAACTAACGGGGATGATGGTGATTCTATTGGGAAAGTTGTTCGGAAATTGTTATCGAATCTGTTCCGGACAGATTCTTCCATAGCAGAGGATTCAAATGAATGCGATATTCAGTCAAAACTGAGCATTTCTCCAGAGAAGTTTGTTGTTAATTTGGCTAAGGCCTTCACTTCGTTCCTGAAAACACCAGTATGGCCGAAAACAATTTCAGAGTTGGTGCATGTTGGTCTAGATCAAGTTATTGCTTTGAACTTGATGGAAGCAATTGATTCTGGATTTGACGAAGAAGAGGTTGTCGCGTCTTTTATCTATGCGCTCTCAGAATCAGTTATTGGAAACATCTTCAGTCGCTCCTCCAAACGAGTGATTCTCAAACGTTGGAAAGATATCGGTCATCGCACTTCGCTTGCTGCCGAAATGCGTCTTGGATTGGCATCTGTAACATTGAACACGTGGGACTGGAAGGAGCAGAAGTGGAATAGCATGCTCAGTGTGACTGCGAGGCCTATTACCATCTCATAGCGTAGTTGCTCAGTGGATGAAATAGTGATCATAAATAAGTTTACTGAAATTCACCCTACTAGATATTTATTTGATTGTTCAATTGCAGTTTCTAGGTTGATTTGAAATTAATCATACAAAACGAGATAGTTTAAATGAAGTTAATAATTAATCTTTTCAATCATGAATAAAACTTTAGTTATTATTGCTGTAACTTTATTAATTGGCTATTTAATTGGTAGCTCAGGCACTGGCAGCAATTCGAACGAGCGTTCTCTAAACTACCCTATCTATTTGCCGGGTAATGGTATAAATAAAGGAAATAGATCAGAGGAAATTAGAGAACGGTTAGAAAATGCTCGTAGCAATCTTGAAGATGCTCTCGATCATGCAAGAGATGTTGAAGACGCTGCTACCATGAGATACCTAAATACGGGTGATATCAATGATATGACAAGAATTTATGACGCTGAGGATGCCGTCATCTCGATTCAAGATGCATTAAGCGATCTAAATGATTAGTTAGTGTGTCATGACTTGCTTGAACAGATCACGATCAGCATTGAAAAACGATGCTTACTAACGGTGGTTGGCACTAACTGGCCATTTTATTATCGCTATGTAAAAGTAAGAAACCACATGTTCTGGTAACCACAAAGAATCGATCGGCGCTTCTTGTTTTAAGATTTATGGATAACATTATGGAAATATATTTATTTTTAATGCTAATAGCATATTTTATACTCTCCGAGTGGCCTGATGAATGCGGACTAGGGCGTGATGAGCGTAGCAGGGTGTCAATACTCGTTTTGAGTGCGTTTTGGCCCTTTCTTATATTTATTTATATTATCGATAAATGGAAATAAGACTGAGAAAAATTATACTCTTATTGTCACTTTGGTTTGTTTTTCTTGCTATTTAAGTGCTAGCGTCAAAGAGGCTGATTAGTGGGTCAACAATCACATATCCATTTCGATCTTCTATCAAATGCTCAGGATTCACTTAGACGGGCTGTAGAATTAATGACTTGGAAAGAAAGCATTGGTCATGTACGGTTAAAACATGCACTAACAACTTCAGCTTAGAATATGATGGGCTTGAAACTTGGTTAATCAGTCAATCGAGCCTTCTATTAGAAATATCTTTTTCGTTAAATATTTTGAATCTTTATGAGACAGATTAAACCAATAAGGGCCAACACAAAATGTAGTTCTGATTGTCGGGTGTGGCAGCCATCTTCATTTCAAGATTTTCTTGTTGAATTAAATCATATTATCAAGTCTTGTGATGGAGATGATCCTGCTCCACTCTTTAGAGGTCAAATAAATCATAAATGGTATATTGATTCAACATTTCTGAGAAATTGCATCAAGAGAACATTCTCTATTTCAGACTACCATCAATTAAGCAAAAAAATAAGGCATACAGATTCCTTCCACAACACTATGATTTCTTTGCTTCAGCTGAAGTTCGGAACGGTTTGCAAACCGAGTCAAGAATCTTTAGGTTTGGAAAAATCCAAGAATATTGATCCTTGGTTTGAATTGCTGAAAAACTTACAGCAATATCCGGAAAAGGATAAATTTATAACTGGTACTTTTCTGGTTGATTGGAGCTGTTCTAGAAATATTGCATTATATTTTGCAACCTACATTGAGAAAGGTAAGACAAGAAGTGTCAGCTCTGAAGATGGTGCTTTATGGATTTATGATTCTGTTGCTACTGGCGATACTTTACAGATTGAAAAACTTTCTAAAACCATATCTAAGATGATAGATAACAAAAACATTTTAAGTGCCAAAAAAACATTACCACTCATATTTCATCCACAGAAGCAGACTCTTCAGTCTCGTAGCAAGGGACAGATGCCAATCTACATAGCCCAGATGGATTTTCGGTATGACTTGACAAATGTATGGGCAGATTATGAAAAAGAAAATAAGAAAAAAGTATTTATCAAACTAATCCTAAATAAAAACTTAAAGTGTGATGCGGGAAAATATCTTTTATCCCAAGGTGTTGATGAAAATTCTGTCTATCCTGAATAAGAAGAAAATAATAATTTTAATGCTCACTATTCTTGATATTAAAAAGCCAAGAATTTTTCTGAAATTAAATAATGCAAGGGAATTTAATGAGAAAAAATGATAAGTTATTTAAGGGATCTTGGCTAGGAAAATTAGACTTGGTGCAAGAAGCTTTGGAATCATCTTTATTTTTTAAAGCAGCCGATGTAAATGCGACTGATGAAAACGGTGCCACTTCTCTAAAGGTAGCATCGGAGTATGGTCACAAAGAAATTATTGAGCTGCTTATTTCAAAAGGTGCAGATGTAAATGCGCGTGACAACCACGGCTGGACTCCTTTGCTATCTGCACTGAGCCATAATCATGAGAAAGTAGCTGAGTTGCTTATTTTAAAAGGCGCTGATCTAGATGAGAGTTATGAAAACGACAGCACACCGCTGTCGTATGCGCTATTAAATGGTTACGATAAAGTAGCAGAACTACTTATTTTAAGAGGTGCTGATGTGGTCAAGATTTATGAAGACGGCACCACTGCTTTACATCTTGCAGTACATAGATGTAGTGAGAGAATTATAGAGCTACTTATTTCAAAAGGGGCCAATGTAAATGCGAGAAGTAAAATCGGCTGCACCCCTCTACACTTTATAACGCATCAAAGTAATGAAAAAACAGTTGAGCTGCTTATTTCAAATGGTGCCGATATAAATGCAAGAGATGAAGATGGTGATACTCCTTTGCATGCAGCATCTGAAGAAGGTAATGAGAAAATAATTGAACTACTGATTTCCAAAGGTGCTGATATAAACGCAAAAACTATACTCGGCTATACCCCTCTACTCTACGCATCGAAGAGTCATTGTAAGAAAATGGTCGATCTACTTATTTCTAAAGATGCTGATGTAAATGTTAAAGATGAAGATGGCGCTACTCCCCTATGGTTTATGTTGTACAAAGGTAATGTAGAAATCGAAATAATAGAATTACTTATTTCCAAAGGCGCAGATGTAAATGTTAAAGGTAAACGCAGTTCAACTCCTCTACACCAAGCATCGGAAAATTTTCATAAAAATACAATAATAGAACTGCTTATCTCGAATGGAGCTGATGTAAATGCGAGAGAAGAAAACGGCAATACTCCTCTACATATTGCCTCTATACTTGGTCGCGTAGAGGTATCTGAACTACTTATTTCGCATGGTGCCGATATAAATGCAAGAAATGTATACGGCAATACTCCTCTAAATTGTTACGCTTTTTTTGTTGAAAACAATACTAAATTTTAGATTAAATCAAATTTATTTGTGTAATCGACTATCTTTAGCCATCTATGATACTGAAGATAAGAAACTATCGTTCTGACTGAGAATCATCTGCCTATCGTCCACATAGCGTCTACATGAAAATAAATAGGTTTGTTTTTTATATTTAACTTATTGTTTGTATGGTGCTGTTGAGAGGAGTCGAACCTCCTACCTACTGGTTACGAATCTGACCGACTTGGCTGTTAGTTTTTCAATCATAAATATTTATTAGGCAGTTTATTTCGATCTGCTGTCTACATAGTGTCTACATTAATTTAGTTTATCTTCTATATTTAACGTAACTTATTGATTTTATGGTGCCGACACCAAGAATCGAACTCGGGACCTTCTGATTACAAATCAGCTGCTCTACCATCTGAGCTATGCCGGCATAAAACTATTAGAATTTAATTCATTGTATCTATTTGACTATTCGTAACTTTGATTTACGAATATTTTTTGAAATTTTTGCCTCAGAATCGGAGAGAGAGTTACTCTTTTTATTTTGAGATTTTGCTCGACCCTTGTCTTCCTCTGAGTCAGACGAGAATGCCATTCCTTGATTGACTTCTTTTGCAAATATTCCTTTAACAGCAGATATAGGTATCTCCAGCTTCCTAGAGATTCCATTGAATCTTGCCATAAAATAGACCATATCATTATTAATAACCAAGTCTTGTACGGCATTCTGACTCACATTAAAAACAATCTCACCATCTTTCAGATATTCAGCGGGTATATCCATTTCTGGATAAGCTTTTACTGAAATGAAAGGAGTAAAGCCACTATCTACGCACCAGTCATAAATTGACCGAATCAAATACGGTTTAGTTGAATTGACACTCATTATTTACGCATTACTTTCTCTGATGCTGACAGCGCATCAATAAATAGTGGCCGACTGAACAATCTTTCAGAGAACTTCAACAACGGTGCTGCTTGTTTGGGAAGACGAATTCCATAATGCTCCAAACGCCATAGTAATGGCGCAATCGCCACATCCAGCATTGAGAATTCGTCACCCAGCATGAATTTCTGTTTCTCAAAAATCGGTGAAATAACAGTAAGATTATCCGCTATCACATGTCGCGCTTTATCTGCTGCTTTCTGATCAGTGCCTTCAATCGCATCAACATGACAGAATAGTTCCTGTTCGAAACGATATAACAGTAAGCGTGCACGCGCACGCATTACTGGATCGGCAGGCATCAATTGCGGATGCGGAAACCGATCATCAATATACTCATTGATAATATTTGACTCGTACAGTACAAGATCACGTTCAACCAGAATAGGCGCACGACCATAAGGACTCATTACTGCCAGATCCTCTGATTTATTATTTGGATCAACATCAATTACTTGAAAATCCATATCTTTCTCGTGCAAAACAATGCGACAACGATGGCTATATGGGCAAGTAATTGTTGAATATAATGTCATCATAATTTTTTATTCTCTGACTTAGGATAAATATCAGCAATAAACTTGATGATCATCAATGAATGTCTCTCCAGTACTCATGTTTCAACGCATATGCCAGTACTAGCATACCAAGCAAAAACATCATTACCATGGTGCCTATTTCCTCACGCTTTTTAGCATGTGGTTCACCGATATAAACCAGATAATTTACCAGATCGGCCACATACCGATCATATTCGACCGCCGTCATCATACCTGGCTTTTCAAGTATCAGACTCTTCGTCTCATCCTTTCCGGAACCTTTCACAACGAGTTTCTGTTCACCCTGTAGTTGATACAGTACATGCGGCATAGCAGCTCGATCAAACACGAGATTGTTCCATCCTGTCGTTGTTGCTTCATCCCGATAAAATGCTCTCAGATAGCTATACAGCCAATCCGCACCCCGCGAGCGCGCAATGACTGACAGATCTGGCGGCACAACCCCGAACCATCCTTCACCTTCTTTCTTCCTCATGGCAGAAACCATTAAATCACCGGTTTTCTGACCTGTATAGATAAGCTGGTCCAGAATTTCTTCATTACTAAGACCAATATCCCGGTGACGGTTATAGCGCATAAAGCTTGCACCATGACAAGTCAGACAATAATTAACAAAAGTCTTAGCACCTCGTTGTATCGATGCCTGATCATTTGTATCAATTAGTGCTTTATCTAATTCCACACCCGACCCTGCCGCAAATAGACTAAGCGGAGCCATACATAAGATAATTGCAAGTATCTTTATTTTCTTCATTTTTGTACTCTTTTTGGCTCAGGTTTTGTTTTATCTATCTTGCTATACCAAGGCATCAAAACGAAGAAAGCAAAATAAATAACCGTAAAGATTTGTGCTAACAAAGTATATAACGGAGTGGGAGATTTTGTTCCGAGCCAACCCAGTACAAAAAAGCTAATAACAAAAAGTGTTAACGCAATCTTGAAATAAGGTCCTTTATAGCGAATTGATTTCACAGGACTTCTATCCAACCATGGCAAGAAACAGAATATCACAACGGAAGCTGCCATCAATATAACACCCCACAACTTCGCATCTATCCACAGAAAATTAACGGTAACTGCCCGCAACATCGAGTAGTAAGGCGTGAAGTACCAGACTGGTGCGATGTGATCCGGTGTTTGTAGCGTATTCGCTGGTATAAAGTTATTGAATTCCAGGAAATATCCACCCATTTCTGGTGCAAAAAAGATAATTCCACAAAATACCATCAAGAATACAACCACACCGACAATATCTTTGACTGAGTAATAAGGATGAAACGGTATACCATCCACAGGAATGCCTGTCTTTGGATTTTTATTTGCCTTTATTTCAATACCATCCGGATTATTTGAGCCAACTTCATGTAGTGCCAGAACATGCACAAAGACCAATACCACCAGCAATACAGGCAGCGTTACAACGTGGTAAGCAAAGAATCGATTCAGCGCAGCATCCGACAGCGTAAAATCACCCAGAATCCACTGTGTAAGCGTATCACCAATTACTGGGATCGCTCCAAACATACTCACGATCACTTGTGCTCCCCAGTAGGACATTTGTCCCCAGGGTAAAATATATCCCGTAAAAGCCAAGCTCATAAGGACAAAGAATATCGCCATACCAACCAGCCACAATAATTCACGTGGCTTCCGATAAGAGCCGTACATCATCCCTCGAAACATGTGCAAATACACCACCACAAAAAACATGGATGCTCCAGTGGAATGCATGTAGCGGATTAGCCATCCGAAATCCACATCCCGCATGATGTATTCAACCGATGCAAAAGCCTGACTTGCATCCGGCTTGTAATTCATGGTCAGGAAAATTCCGGTTAGCAGTTGATTCACCAGCACCAGCAGCGCCAATGAGCCGAAGTAATACCAGAAGTTAAAATTCTTAGGTGCATAATACTCGGAGAGATGCGCTTTCCAGTTTGAAGTTAATGGAAAACGCTTATCTATCCATTCAATCATTGAACTATATAACGTACTCATTTATACAGATCCCTCACTTTCAGATCCAATTAGAAGACGATTGTCACTCAGGTACGCATGGGGAGGAACAACCATATTAGTTGGTGCCGGCACACTTTTATACACACGGCCAGCTAAATCAAATTTCGATCCATGACAAGGACAGAAGAAACCTCCAAGCCAATCAGGACCAAGATCTGCAGGAGCAATCTCTTTTCTAAAAACAGGAGAACATCCTAAATGTGTACAAACTCCTTCGGTAACCAGAATTTCCGGTTTAATGGAGCGCGTTGGATTTCGTGCATAGTCTGGTTGTTGTTTCTTTTCCGAATTTGGATCTGCCAGTTGATCTTCCACCTTTTTGAGCGTTGCCAGCATATCGGGTGTTCGGTTTAAAACCCACACAACCCTGCCGCGCCATTCCACCATCAGCAGCATACCCGGCTCCAGCTTTGAAATATCAACCTCAACCGGCGCTCCTGCTGCTTTAGCTCGCTCACTAGGCATCATGCTCATCAGAAAGGGAGTTGCAATACCCGCACCGGCAACCCCACCCGCCACAGAAGTTATGGCGACCAAGAACTTTCTCCTGCCACTCATTTCACTATCGATACTAAAACTATCTGCCATATAACTATTCCATCAGTAATATTTTTCACGAAATCTATCAATAAAACCGCCAAAACACTTTAACACCATATCTATTCTGCTTTTCTGAATCAACAAAACACACACAAAGTGGATTTTATAAAAATGCGGAGTATACCATAACCTCAAAATGGTATACCTAGTTTTCTAGCACTTTAATGATTCACGTTACCGCAAGATTAAATAAAATATGCGAGAGCCAAAACTGTCCAAAACTTATTCTCTACCTTTAGAATCATCTCTTCTCAACCAGCATTATTTGATCTTGCCATGACACTGCTTGTACTTCTTACCTGACCCACAAGGACATGGCTGATTACGGCCTACTTTATCGTTCTGGCGCACAAAGGGTTGCGCCTTATCATCCTGCTGTACCATTGCGTGTTCAGTCTCTGCTTCCAGAGAACCTTGATAGGCTTCATGGTGCAGTTGTATATTCTCCGGCGACCGTAAAGTTTCAGTCACTGCCTCAACCTGTTGTTCATTCTTTATCTGGACAGCCAGCAGTATTTTCGTCACTTCCCTCTTAATCTCTTCAAGCATATTGGTGAATAGCTCAAAAGCTTCACGTTTATATTCCTGCTTTGGATTCTTTTGGGCATAGCCACGCAAATGGATTCCCTGGCGCAAATGATCCAGTGCCGCCAGATGTTCCCGCCAGTGCATATCCAGAGTCTGCAACATGACAGCACGTTCGTATTGATGCATCACCTCAGCACCAATATGGTCTACCTTACCTTGATAGTGTTCATTAGCAAGATCAACCACCCGCAGGCGTAAATTATCCTCATGCAAGTCTGGCTCCTTTTCCAGCCATTCGTGAACAGGGAAATGCAACTGAAACTCAGTTATAAGCGCTTTCTCTAATCCAGGAACATCCCATTGTTCCTCAACACTTTGCGGTGGAATATACAAATCAAACAGGTCACACAACACACTTTCACGTATCGCCACGATTGTTTCTGAGATATCGTGCCCTGTCTCTAATAGCTCATTCCTCTGCTGATAGATTACATTGCGCTGATCATTCGCCACGTCATCATATTCCAGCAACTGCTTACGCATATCAAAGTTTCTGGCTTCTACCTTGCGCTGTGCATTTTCAATGGCGCGCGTAACCCATGGGTGTTCGATCGCCTCCCCCTCCGGCATTTTCAAACGCGTCATGATATTTGCAACACGGTCGGAAGCAAATATGCGCAATAGAGGGTCTTCCAGTGAAAGATAAAAACGACTGGATCCCGGATCGCCCTGTCTGCCTGAACGTCCGCGCAACTGATTATCCACCCGACGCGATTCATGTCGCTCGGTGCCTATAATATGCAAGCCACCTTTACTCAATACTTCATCATGCGTGATTTTCCATTTTTCATATACTTCTTTCACGCGCGTTACTTTTACTTCTTCACTTAACTTTTCATCATGCCTAATACGTTCGACTTCAGGTTCAGGGTTACCACCCAGCACAATATCAGTACCACGTCCCGCCATATTCGTGGCAATGGTGATCATTTTAGGGCGTCCAGCCTGGGCGATAATATTTGCTTCACTCGCATGTTGCTTGGCATTGAGCACCTGATGCGGCAAATTCACGCGATCCAGCAATTTGGATAACAGTTCGTTATTCTCAATTGATGTCGTACCCACCAACACAGGCTGCCCATGCGCATAACACTCTTTCACCCCTTCAACAATTGCATCGTTCTTCTCTTTCATCGTACGGAATACCTGATCCATCCGATCATCACGAATCATTGGACGATGTGTCGGAATAATGACCGTTTCCAATCCATAAATCTGTTGAAACTCGGCAGCTTCAGTATCAGCAGTCCCTGTCATGCCTGACAGCTTCTGATACATGCGGAAATAATTCTGGAAAGTAATGGAAGCAAGCGTCTGATTCTCGTTCTGAATTGCAACCCCTTCTTTTGCCTCTACTGCCTGATGCAATCCATCAGACCAACGTCGACCGGACATCAAACGTCCTGTAAATTCATCAACAATTACCACTTCATCATTCTGGATCACATAGTGTTGATCACGGAAATACAGGCTATGAGCACGCAACCCTGCATTCAGATGATGAATCAGACTAATATTAGCCGGGTCATAAAGACTGCTTCCTGGCTTCAGTAATCCAGCGCCTGCCAGCAATCTTTCCGCATGCTCAAAACCAGCCTCGCTGAGCAATACCTGATGAGATTTTTCATCAACGCTGTAATCCCCTGAACTTTCTTCTGTTTCCTGACGTACAAGTCTTGGAATCAATGCATTAATGCGGATATATATTTCCGTATCACCTTCCGCATGACCCGAAATAATCAGTGGGGTACGCGCCTCATCGATGAGAATCGAGTCCACTTCATCCACAATCGCAAAGTTAAGCACACGCTGTACGCGCTCAAGCGGGTGCGTAACCATATTATCCCGCAGGTAATCAAAACCATATTCATTATTGGTGCCATAGGTGATGTCAGCAGCGTAAGCAGCCTGTTTATCTTCATGCGCCATCTGCGAGAAGATCACACCCACATTCATGCCAAGAAATCGATAGATCCTTCCCATCCATTCGGCGTCGCGTTTCGCCAGGTAGTCATTAACCGTAACGATATGAACCCCTTTGCCAGACAGTGCATTCAAGTATGCCGGCAAAGTTGCCATGAGTGTTTTGCCTTCACCAGTCCGCATTTCGGCAATCTTTCCATCATGCAGCACCATGCCGCCAATAAGTTGCACGTCAAAATGGCGCATTTCCAACACTCGTTTCCCTACCTCGCGCACCACTGCAAATGCTTCCGGCAAGATTGTGTCCAGCGTTTCTCCATTGTGAATACGTTGTTTGAATTCATTACTTCTGACACGTAAATCATCATCGGACAGACCTGCAATCGCTGATTCCAATCCATTAATAACACGCACAGCTTGCGAATACTGCTTGACCATCCGGTCATTGCGGCTACCAAAAAGCTTTTTAAGTAGATTACTTAGCATAGAGTCTCGAAAAAATTCAATTTAAACAATCTGTCGATGTAAAAGGAGGATATTTTCCCTGCCTTATAAAAAATTTGAGAACTTATCAATTCACTTCTAACAATGCGCAAAAAGACAAATCTTTCCAGATTAATCCAATGTCTGCAAACAACAATTAAACTTTACCTGGAAAAACGATGAGATAGCGGATGGCAACAGTACGATCTTATAAGTAATTGACATTCCCTTTGCCTTGCACAAATCAACCGGGTTTTTTCAGGAACCGTGATGGGTTTTGTGCGATATTTTTATGCCTGATCTCAAAATGCAGGTGTGGCCCTGTTGAACGCCCGGTACTGCCGACTTCCGCAATTTTCTGCCCCTTTAACACGACCTGCCCAAGATTGACGAGAAGCTTGGACGCATGCGCATAACGACTGACCAAATCATCGCCATGGTCAATCTCGATCATATTACCATATTCAGCATGTCGATCTGAGTAGATCACCACGCCTCCCGCAGCAGCTTTTATCGGTGTACCGACTGCCGCCGAGAAATCGACTCCTTCATGAAAGGCACGTTTTCCTGTGAACGGATCTATTCTGTACCCGTACCCGGATGAGTACCAGTCCGTTTCAACCGGCATTTCAGATGGCAAAATATGCTTACTGAGCTTGTCATGGCGCAACAGTGAATCCAGTGCGCCCAGTTTATCCACCCGCTCATCCAGCATATAAGATAGCTCTTGCAGTTTATGGTTGAATTCACCGAATGTCAGTTCTTCCGCGGCAAACTCAGAATGCATGCCGCCTTGCCCTGGCGTCTGGTCAAATACGATATCATCATCCGACTCGATACCGGATGACTTCACCAATCGCTCACCGAGCGCATCTAAACGCATTAACTGCGCCTGCATCTGCCCCAGCTTGATCGCCATCACATTCAGATTTTCATGTAGATGCCGCTGAATTTTTTGATGCCTTTCCTCTTGCGGGCTTACCAGCAGCGCTCTTAAAATAGGCGCATCAATCCTGTCGGTATAGCGCCACGAAAAGAAATTCAAAACAAAAGCCACTATTACAACCATTATTAGAAATACACCGGCTAATAGTGTAAGGTGCTTACTGGTCAAAGCGAGTTTCTTTACCCGCTCTGATTTGCTAGTAATCAAAATAATATTCATAATCTTTGTACTGGATATTTTTAAATAACCATGGCCTCTCATAAACTAAATTCTTATTTTGGTATTCTGGGTAAAACACCGATATACCAGGAATTATTTTCTCAGGCCAACCAGTTATATGAAAAGCAATTGATATTTCTCAAGATTGTTCCGTCTCATCTCGCGCCACACTGCCGCCTTGGTCAGATCACAAATGGCAAACTCATTATTCTGGCTGAGAATAGTTCAATTGCTTCAAAATTAAAGCTTATTTCTCCATCACTGTTATTAAAGCTACAGAAGCTGGAATGGGAAGTTACTGCAATTCAAATTTTGGTGCAAGCACATTATTATGTTAAAAATCAGGAACTGCTGCTAAATCAAAAACGTATCAAAAGAAAATCAACATTGAGCCGGTCAGGCAAAGCATGCTTAAGTCAGTTTGCTGCAACACTACCCAATTCTGAATTAAAAAATGCCATTCAAGTATTCCTGGAGAAGCAGAAAAGATCAGAATCCGAGTAGTTATTCAGCTATTTTCCAAGCTCTTGGAGTCTTCTTAAAATCTCGATGCGGACAACTTCACATCTGCACGTTGCCATGCCTGATTAAACTCTGCCCTTATGTCATTGGAATCTTTTCCCTGCACCTCAAGAGTCTGCATTAATCCATAGAGCGCCCAGCCATTTTTCGGATAGTGCTTAAGATTCTCACGATACACATTCTCGGCCTGCGCGCCATCTCCCGATTCAAGCAAGGCTTTCCCTAACGACAGCTGGGTCGGGTAGTACCAGAATGGTGGTTCGGTATAGGGCAGTTGACTCTGGATCGTCACTGCGGCTTTGAAACTATCGATCGCCTTCGCATGACTTCCCTCAGCCATCAGAATTTCACCTTGCACCAACTGATCGGCAATTTGCAGAAGCAGGGTTGCCGGATAATCCACTGCATCCAGCTGTGCAACACCGGTTGCCTGCCGTATTGTCTGCAGCGCAGCATATTCCGTACGGGCCGCGTCAAGTTGACCAAGTTTTGTATAGGCAACAGCACGCACATACCGCCAGATACCATTTGAAAAGAGCAGATGAACAGGCGGCTGTGGTTCGATCAGGATTTCGCTCCACTGACCAAAATTAGCCAGCGCTAACAACGGGACAGTCTTGAAGAACTCTGTCACCGGAAACCGTTCAACCATTTCCATTGGGATACTTGTAGCAATTTTACGCGCTGTTTTAACGGCAAGCTGACTTCGCCCTTCCATACTGTAAGCGGCCCACAGGAAATGAAGATTGTGCGGATAATAAACAGCGGAATAGAAATTCCGCACATGGCAAGTCGCAATATAATTTTCATCTACCGCAATGGCTTGGGCATTAGCTTCTGCTGCATCCTGATAGCGCCCGACACGCCAATATATATGTGAAGGCATGTGAACAAGATGCCCTGCCGATGGCACCAGATTGCGCAATCGATCTGCGGCGCTCTCGGCACGCCCCGGTGTTGAAGAAGCTTCGACCGCATGAATATACAAATGCAAGGCCAAAGGATGATTCGGCGCACGACTCAGTACCGTTTCCAATGTTGCGATCACTTCTTTCGTCAATGCCCTGGGTATATCCGGATTAATCCAGTAATTCCAGGGCATCGTATCCATCATGGCTTCCGCAAACAAGGCCGCTGCATCATTATCGTCAGGGTATTTCAGAGACAGGCTGCGCATTGCATTCATATACGCAATATCCAGCTGACTTCTGTCGACTGAAGCGTCCGCGTGATACCGTACAGCCAATGTATCAATATAGTCACGCTCTTTTTCAGTCACACGGTCCTTTAATGAAACAGCTTTCTGAATGGCCGTATAAGCCGCCATATGCGCTTCACTCTCCATGATCACCTGACCATGTCTCGTAACATTGATATTCGGACCCAGGGCCAGCGCCTCTCCCCAATAACACATCGCACAATTCTGGTCCAATGTCTGCGCGGCACGGAATGATCGAACCGATTCCGCATGATTGAAAGCAAAGCTCATGACAAGCCCTTGATCAAAATAGCGTTGTACGCCTGAATGCAAGGTTGAAACTGCATGATGATAACCATCCAGGTTATCGGATAAAGGAACTGTCGTGGCACGCACCCATTCATCAACATTTCTTATGGCACCTTGATCGGATGGTATTTTCTGATGGGTGCATGCCACCAGACACAACAAGATCATGGCACTGCACAGCATGATACAAATGGTTCTCATCTTTATCTCTCTTTATTAGATTCCACAAGGCATCAAACCGATGCCGGATAAATTCATCTGGTCAAGGAACAAATGATAGTAACAGTCATCCAATGTAACAAATCTTGACCAATTCTCATGTTAATTAAATGTCTCGTATATAATGCCGGATTGACAAGCCCTGATACTTTAATTAAATAGCTCTTTAGATTGAGTATAAAAACCACCGACTTCTTTCTTAACAACTAAATCTCCTTTAATGCAACCCATCTGCTCCAACTTTCCAATTTCAACTATAAAAATTATTTTATGAATGTTTTTTATGAAGAAGCTGGAACCTTTAAGGTTGGCGCCATCCTTGCGGACAATAATACTTCCCTGCAGGTCGAAGCCGTACATGGCAAGCGTTCAAAGATCAAGGCTACATCGGTCTTGTTTCGCTTTGATGCCCCTCCTTTAACCGAATTCATGCACCACGTTCAACAAGTCGCCGATGAACTGGACCCCGATTTCCTATGGGAATGCTGTGCAAATGATACAGAATTTGCCAGCAATACGCTGGCTACCGACTACTTCGGCCATTCCCCCAGCCCGGTGGAAGCAGCTGCCACATTGTTACTGCTTCACAGTGCCCCCATGTATTTCTACAAAAAGGGACTGGGTCGCTACAAGGCTGCACCACCCGATATCCTGAAAGCCGCATTAGCCAGTCAGGAAAAAAAACGCCTGCAGGCTATGCAGCAGGCACGCTATGTCGAGCAATTAAGCAATTTTGTTTTACCGGAAGAATTCAGCGCTTACATACCCAGCTTGCTCTACAAGCCGGAAAAAAATTCCATTGAATGGAAAGCACTTGAAAAAACATGTACCGAGAAAAAACTGACCGTAGTAAAACTCATGGAAAAATGTGGCGCCATTCCATCATCCCATGATTATCACTTCAATCAGTTTATCTGGGAACATTTCCCGACTGGAACAGATTTTGGCGAAGCAAATACCCAACCGGTACTGGACAATGTTTCCGGTTTACCCGTCGCCGATGTGGCTGCATTCAGCATCGATGATGCTTCAACAACAGAAATTGATGATGCCTTCTCTGTAACGCCCTTAACACTGGGCAGTTTTCGTATCGGCATTCATATTGCCGCACCGGCATTAGGAATTTACCCCAGATCAGCACTTGATCAGATCGCGGCTGAACGTTTATCGACGGTGTATCTTCCGGGAAACAAGATCACCATGCTGCCGGGTACCATTATTAATCATTTCACTCTGGCGGAAGGCAGGGCATGCCCTGCACTCTCGCTATATATCGATGTATCCGACGACTTCACTGTTCTTAACACCACCAGCCGCATCGAGAAAATAAACATCGTATCAAACTTGCGCCACAACACACTGGAACAGCATTTCAATGAAACCACTTTAAACAAAGCAAATCTCGATCATCCTTTCGGCAAAGAGTTACGGTTACTATGGAACTTTGCCTGCAAGATGGAAATCTTGCGCGGCAAGGCCAGCGATACGAATAGTGACAAGATCGATTACAGTTTCGACATACACAATGACCGTGTTACCATCAGCGAGCGCCGACGTGGCTCACCGATTGACAAAGTGGTTTCTGAGCTTATGATTTATGTCAATACGGAATGGGGAAAGCAATTGATCGACGCGAATATTGCCGGCATTTACCGCAGCCAGAATAATGGCAAAGTCAAAATGAGCACCTCACCGGCTCCCCATCAGGGCCTGGGTGTCGCGCAATATGCCTGGAGCAGTTCTCCCATTCGCCGATACATTGATCTCGTCAATCAACGGCAGCTCATTGCCCTGCTGACGAGCGACACAGCGCCCTACACCAGGGAAAGTGATGATCTTCTGATCATCATGCGAGATTTTGAAGCCATGTATAGCATCTACACCGAATTCCAGCGGGCAATGGAACGATACTGGTGCTTGCGCTGGTTGTTGCAGGAAAACATACAGGTGATTAATGCTCAGGTCATCAAGGAAAATCTGGTAAAGCTGGAACGTATCCCGCTGGTCATACGGGTTCCTTCACTCCCGGAGATGGCACCTGGCACCTATGCCCGGCTGGAAATATCCGCGATCGATTTGCTCGAGCGTAGCCTGCATGCAGAGTTTCTGCAAAAACAAGACTCATAATCTTAATCTTTAAGGTATTCCCGATTAATCATGTGACAAGTAAATCGTTGTTGCCTACAATAATACAACCGAAATAAATTTAACTATCAAGGCGTAATCCTTTGGCTGTTTCCATCCGTTCACATACGACGATACTGACTGCATTGGCCAGTTACCTGCAATCGCAGACGAATCGCATGTCTGTATCGATGACGGCTTCAGCGCTTTTTCATCTTATTGTACTTTTTGGGGTTACTTTCCATATTCCAGCTCCCCAATTTGACAAAATAGCCACCTCACTGGAAGTGGTGCTCGTTAACAGCAAAACTCCCACAAAGCCGACAAAAACAGAACTGCTCGCACAGGAGAATCTGGATGGCGGTGGCAATACGGATGAAGATCGGCGTGCCAAAACACCATTCCCGGTATTGCCAAAGAACAAACCATCCCCCGATAACAGCACCGCAGAAAAGAAAGTCAAGCAACTGGAGATGGAAGCCAAAAAATTAATGGCTGCGATTGATCCGGCCAAGCCTTCACTGCCGCCTGATACCCGCCCGAATCAATCGGAGAAAAGCCAGATCACGCCCGATAGCGCAGATTTACTGCAACGCAGCCTTGATATCGCACGTTTGCAGGCGCAGATTGAAGAAGATCACGACAGCTATCAGAAACGTCCGAAAAGAAAATTTATCGGTGCACGCACAAAAGAATATCGATTTGCCCGCTATGTCGAAGATTGGCGGATGAAAGTAGAACGTATCGGCAATCTGAATTATCCTGAGGCCGCCAGAAAAGATAAGCTTTACGGTAACCTGCAACTTACTGTCGGTATTCGCGCCGATGGCTCGCTGGAATCCATCGGCATCAACCGTTCATCCGGAGAAAAAATTCTCGATGACGCGGCCATCAATATCGTGAAACTCGCAGGACAGAATGGGTTCGCGCCTTTCCCGCCGGATATCAGCCGCGATACCGATATTCTGCACATTACCCGCACCTGGGTATTCACCAGTTCTGACACACTGTATAGCCAGTGATATCAGCGAGAATATTCTCAGTTAAGCCCTATGATCGATTCGTATGCCGTTATCGGCAACCCCATTTCACACAGTAAGTCACCCCTGATTCATACGCTGTTTTCCAGACAGACCAATCAATCGCTGCACTATGACTCGATCCTAGCACCGTCAGACGGCTTTCAGCTTGCTGTGACAAAGTTCCGTCAGCAGGGTGGCAAAGGCATGAATGTGACCGTTCCGTTTAAACTGGAAGCCTATCGGTTATCCACACAGTTAACGGAACGCGCCTGTATCGCTCAGGCCGTTAATACACTCAGATTCGATGATCAGGAAATTCTCGGTGATAACACGGATGGCGCCGGATTAGTACGCGATATAGAACATAACCTGAGCATACCCATCGCTAATAAACGTATATTACTGATGGGCGCTGGCGGCGCGGCACGCGGAGTTATTCTGCCATTACTGAAACAAAGTCCGTCGATGCTGGCGATTGCCAACCGTTCACCGCATAAGGCACAGGCATTACAGCAGCAATTCTCCCCCTACGGACAAACCATGGCTGGAGATTACATGAGCTTCTCCGGTCAGTGCTTTGACATTGTGATTAACGCAACGTCAGCTAGTCTGCAGGATGCGCTACCCGCTCTGCCATTACATATTTTTGCTCATGGATCACTCGCCTATGACATGATGTATGGCAAAGAACCCACCCGTTTCCTTAAATTTGCACAGCAACAGGGTGCAGATCAGCTTGCCGATGGATTGGGCATGCTGGTTGAGCAGGCAGCCGAGTCATTTTTATTATGGCGCGGGATTAGACCTGAAACCAGATCAATCATTGCAATGCTCAAATCACAGACGTAAGAACCTGTTCTTTCATCATAAACAGATATAATGTCAGCTCGATCGATTTAAAACTAATCCGATACCCATTACAGCTCCCCTGCTTTATCACACTTGACCAAGAAAGATCCCCATACATCAGAAATGCTCCGGTAAAACTGATTTAACCCTTAATCAATCAATTAATTCGATAAATCGCACATGCTTTGTGCTATTAATAGCGTTTAGCATTTTTTTCTCTACCTCTCAAAACGGGAAAGAAATGCCATTGATTGGTTTTCGATCGGATAATTCGCTATGACTGACACAAATCATAACACTGAAACCTTACAGACTCCTCTTCAGCAGGTCGTTTACCTACTTCGCAAATACAAGCTGGTAGAAGGTTTTGTCAATTTACAGAATGAAGCCGATCAGGAACTTGCCGAGTCCTCAGTACAGAAACAGAATCTCTCCGAATTACAACAATTGATCGATCAGTTGCACCCGGCCGATATTGCCCATATTCTGGAAGCATTGCCGCTGGCAGACCGGCTCTTTATCTGGCGCTTAATCAAAGCGGAACATGATGGCGAAGTGTTACTGGAAGCTTCCGATGCTGTCCGTGAAACACTGATCACCAACATGGCCAATCAAGAGTTGATTGCAGCGACCGAGTATCTTGATACGGATGAAATTGCAGACCTTGCCCCGGATCTGCCTCAGGATGTGATCGATGACGTTTTCCAGTCCTTACCGGTTACCGAACGGGAACAGCTGCGTGCGGCCATGTCGTATCCGGAAGATTCAGTGGGTGCGCTGATGGATTTTGATGTTATCACGATCCGTGAAGATGTAAGACTGGAAGTGGTTCTGCGCTATTTACGGCGACTGGATGAACTGCCAGATCATACCGACCAGTTATTCATTGTCGATAGGAATGAGCAGTTAAAAGGCGTGCTGTTGATCAACCGGCTGCTGGTCAGTGATCCGGACACCCCTGTCGCAGATGTCATGACCAATGAGATTATCAAACTACACCCTGATGATGTCGCCCAGCAGGCAGCCAATGCTTTTGAACGCTATGATCTGGTTTCGGCTTCCGTCGTCGATGGCAATGGAAAATTACTGGGGCGAGTAACAGTTAATACGGTCATCGATTTCATTCAGGAAAAATCCGAAAGTGAGGCGCTTAATCTGGCTGGCTTAAGTGAAGAAGAAGATCTTTTTGCACCCGTCTTAAAAAGTGTCAGGAATCGCTGGGTCTGGCTCGCCGTCAATCTGGTCACGGCGTTTATCGCTTCCCGTATCATCGGCATATTTGAAGACTCCATAGAAAAACTGGTTGCACTGGCTGCACTCATGCCGATTATCGCCGGTATCGGTGGCAATTCAGGCAATCAAACTATCACCATGATCGTCCGCGCGCTGGCATTCGAGCAAATCAACACCAGCAGCGCGTGGAAATTAATCATCAAGGAAATCAGTGTCAGCGCGGTCAATGGCCTGATATGGGGCACCATTGTAGGTTTATTTACCCTGATTATCTATCAGAATGCCTCGCTTGGTCTGGTGATGACGCTGGCCATGATACTGAATCTCTTGCTTGCCGCTTTACTAGGGGTATTGATCCCATTGACACTGCATAAGTTCGGGCGCGACCCCGCCATTGGCTCCAGCGTCATGATCACTGCAGTGACTGATAGCGGTGGTTTCTTTATTTTTCTGGGACTGGCAACACTATTTCTGCTGTAATCCGGTTCATAGCGGCAAAATACAAACACTACAGTTATCTTTTATCAGCGGTGCGGGCAGTCGTTTTCTTTGGAAAGACAGACAGGAATGTTTTGTACGCCAGGTGGCGTATCAATAAATAGGGCGGCATGCGTATCCAGTGACTGCGTAAGTATAACCACGTCCGGGCCACTGTCGCACGTCTGGATGGTTTATCTGGATGCTGCGGCAACAAGGCAAGTGGAACCAAGCGGTGCATAACCGATAATCCGACCCTTCCCGGCTGTTCGTTTAAACGATTCATCACATCATCCGGGATCATTGCACCGAGAATATCCTGACAAAAATACAATCCATAAAAAAGCAGGCGCCCCAGTCGAAGCTGGTTTGCCCGTTCAATCAATCTCTCCCAGAAATCTTGCTCTTGATGACTGAAAAATCTCAGCAGATCATCCAGATCCAGCAAATCACGTAAATCATCGGCCAATTCATTGTTCTGAAACAGATTGACCGCACAATGAATCACCATATCCGCCGGACTCAGCAGGCTGACTTTCATGTTACCAACCGCCACGGCCTTTTCAAAGAATAAGTCCGTATTAATTTTCAGTCGACTGGTCAGCGGTGCAATCGTATGGTGAATGTCGACTTCCGCATCCCGCTCCTCATGCACCAGAGGTGGTATTTCATGACTCCAGGCACGGTAGTAATGTTCATCATACGATGACAATTGTTGATGTTTCCAGCCTTCACGCTTCAGGATTGATTCAATTTGTACCAGATCTTCTCTCCGCGCCATCAGATCCAGATCGACATACATCCGTCCAACCGATTCAGGGATGCCAATCAATGAGTAAGCGGTGCCCTTTAATACTATGAGCGGTATATTGGCATCCTGGAGTGCCCATAATACCCTGTTCAGTTCCCACTGGTTTTGTTGTTGCAGTTTCCTGGCCTGCACAAGACCGGAGATCAGCTGGTTCGCAGCTCGCTCCGGGATTCTTTCCAGAAGATGTCTGCTTTCCAGCGCCACTGCCAAACGACCAAGTAACCTGACCCGCCTGGCCAATCTTATGAGCAGATCCCAGTCTGCTGCACTGTAATCAACCAGACATTCCGGGTTGATCAACGCCTGCAATAACAACTGGTGGTGGGCAGATCGTTTATGCGTCATCAGTCAACATCTGGATAGCAGCAATGACATCATCAAAACTGGAATAAACCAGCTTATAGCAGATACAGGTTCTCATCAGGTGCGTGATTGCCTGAAATCCTGTGGCGCCTAACACTTCATAGTTAAACGAGTTACTTGCCAGCAACATAAACGCTTCCGAATCGGATAAAGGATCCAGACATAATGCAGAATCAGGCACCCATTTGGGAAAGATGATCCATTTTGCGGTTGCAGCTTCCTTTGCACGCCGGATACTTTCCACAGGCGGACACACATGCGCTACCGTTCCCTTCTGGGTATTCTGTATTTCCTGCCCAAGCACTGCTTCCGGCAAGTAATGCCTGATCACGTCGATAGATTCATTTTTAAGCGGCATCAATCGGGGAATGGGAAAAAAGATATTTTTCTGTGGATCCATCAAACCAAATTCATCAGAAAACAAACGGTACCCTCGGTGAGATAAAACTGTACTCAGTGTTGTTTTGCCACTGCCAGGCCAGGCTGGGAGCAACATCACATGACCGTTTTTTTCTATCACAGCCGAGTGAAGCAACAGCAGGTGGTTAACCCGTATAGCTATTGCAAAATTAATACCCCATTCCAGAGCAGCCAGTGCTTGTTGTTCAGGAAAATCAGCAAAAGGTACCTGCCCGTCCAGCAAAAACCTGACATTCAGCGACAGCGGGTTTTTAAATGAGCGCTTTGTAACCACCTGCACATGAAACTCAGCAATGTCACCCGGCACTACCCGATAATCCTTATACAGCTTATAGAGCTGATCAATCAATGGTCGATGTGTTGTCTGGATACAAACATTGAAAGGCCCGATTTCTACTCTGAGTCCTTGATTCAAGAGCTGCATGCTAAATTCCTGAAATGGGATTTGTCCCACTACCATGCCGGGTGCTCCTATTTTATTTTTTCAATAAGACCCAATGTTTCAAAGCGGCGAAGTATTTCATGAATATGACTTGAGAAATCTTCATTAAACGTCAGTTGAAATTGTCTGGCAATCAATTGGCCGATTGCCTCGGTTGATGCACAAGATTGATTCAGACTTGAAATAATCCGCATACTCATCAGATTCAGAAAATGGGTTTTTCCTGAATCTGGTTGAAATACGGTGAATTCCTCATTCCATTCTTCGATCATCAATGAAGAAAAGTTAACTGAACGCCAGTGCGCAGAAGAACTCATGAATACTACGAAAATTTATTCTTACCAATCATTCTGATAGAAGTACATAGTATTTATGTGATCCGGATAATACTCTGAATCGATGCAAACGCAGTTGCTGAAATCATGATGCCGCCTTCTCGATGGCAGTGCGACAATTGTCTGTGCAAATTAATAAAGTGGCCATGGCCGTCAAGATTATTCTCATAGTAACCCATTGGCGTTGGCCCCAGATCATACGGACCGCCACGAATCTGTTCCTGATCAGGATCTTTTAGAACGCAAAGTAACCGATCACCCGTTCCTTCATCAATTTTTACTGCACTGTCTACCGAATCCGCTTCACCAACAAGATTACTGGTACGAGCCAACGCTGCACCGCTGTATAACGTCATGATGACAGGCAATGCCACAGTCCCTTTCAGCAATCGCCTTCTTTTATGTTGCGATGAGCGATCAGCCGATTCTTTCAGTTTCAGTTGCTCAATCTGCATTTTATTTAATTGTTTGTCCATCATTTAAACCCCTTACTCGCTGAGTAACATTCCCATTACCTTAAAACTATCATTTAAGTACTCATATAATACGACAGAAATATTTCACCTTTGATAGTTATTAAAGCTGATAAGAATCAATCAGAAATTTAATTAGTGTCATTTCTAATAATTAACGCAAGAAGCATACCATGCTAACAACAACGGTATTTTATATCAATATAAACATAGTATTAAATTTCATACATTTTATTATAGCTTTTTAATATACACCAACTGTAAGAAAATCCGACAACTATTAAACAAACCCAGCCTTACAATGAGGTTCGATCTTCCAACCAGATTTAAGCTTTCAATTCACGCCTTCCATGCACCAATTGATACAGCACCGGCAGCACCAGTAAGGTCAGGGCAGTCGACGACAAAATACCGCCAATCACCACAGTTGCCAATGGCCGTTGCACTTCAGCGCCCGTGCCGGTTGCCAGCGCCATCGGCAGAAAACCAATGGATGCAACCAGTGCGGTCATTAAGACCGGACGCAGGCGGGTCAGTGCGCCGGTTCGAATCGCTTCATTCAGCGGCAAGCCTTTTTCTATCAAATCACGAATGAATGCCAACATTACCAGGCCATTCAGAACAGCAACCCCGGATAACGCGATAAATCCTACTCCCGCTGAAATTGACAGTGGAATATCACGCAACCACAAAGCCAACACTCCACCTGTCAATGCGAATGGAACCCCACTGAACATCAGTAGCCCGTCACGAAAATTCCCAAACATGGTATATAGCAAAATAAAAATCAATCCGAGTGCAAGGGGAATCACAATCTGGAGGCGGTGCGCTGCGGAAATCATTTGCTCAAACTGGCCGCCCCAGGTTGTCCAGTATCCCAGTGGAATCGGTACTTTTTTTGCGATCAGTTGTTCGGCATCGTGAACGAATGAACCCAGATCACGGCCACGCACATTGGCGGTAATCACTATCCTGCGCTTACCATTTTCCCGGCTGACTTGATTGGGGCCCTGAGTGATCTCGAAATTGGCCACTTCTCCCAAAGTGACAAAAACGGGCACAGCCGGTTGGGCCGCTTGTGCAGCTTGTGGCGCATTGGCAGCCACAGCTACGCTTTGCATCGGAACACTGATGGGCAGACGTTTCAGCGCCTCAATATCGGCTCGCAAGTGCTCCGGCAAGCGAATCTGCAGATCGAATCGCCGGTCACCTTCAAAAACCATCCCGGTGCTTCTACCGCCCACCGACATGGCGACGACATCTTGCACATCACGGCCATTCAGACCATAACGCGCCATTTTTGCACGATCCATTTGGATGGAAAGCACCGGTAAACCGGTAATTTGTTCCGTTCGCACATCCGCAGCGCCGGGAACGGTTTTAAGTTGCTTTTCTATGGCTTCCCCTAAAGCCAGCAAGGTATCCATGTCATCGCCAAATACTTTGACGGCGACATCGGCACGCACACCGGAAAGCAGTTCATTGAAGCGCATTTGTATCGGCTGGGTGAATTCATAGTTATTCCCCGGAACCCTCCGCACGGCTTGTTCCATCGCGGCAATGAGCTCTGCTTTGGTGTGATGGACGCCGATCCATTCGGATTGCGGTTTCAGGATGATAAAAATATCCGCGACACTCGGTGGCATCGGATCAGTCGCAATCTCGGCAGTGCCGATTTTGGAGAACACGCGATCGACTTCCGGGAATGTCTTGATCGTTTCTTCCAGTTCATTCTGCATTTCAATTGCTGTGGTCAAACTGGTGCCCGGAATACGGATAGCATGCAGCGCGATATCCCCTTCGTTCAAGCTGGGGACAAACTCGCTGCCGACACGTGTCGTCAGTAAACTCGACAAGATGACAATGACGATCGCAATGGTAACCGTGAGCTCGCGGTTGTTCATCGTTGCCGTCAATACCGGCACATAGGCTTTTCTGGCCCACACCATCACCGGACTCTCCGTTTCTTTTACTTTACCAGACAAGAAGAATGCAATCGCTGCCGGAACAAAGGTCAGGGAGAGAATCATGGCCGCAATCAAAGCAGTCACCACCGTGAGCGCCATCGGGTGGAACATTTTTCCTTCGACACCGGTCAATGCAAAAATGGGTAAGTAGACGATGATGATAATCAGCTCGCCGTAAATCAGTACTCGCCGCGCTTCCCTGGAAGCATCAAACACCAATTCGAGACGTTCGGTGAGCGTTAATTCCCGCCCCAGTCGCATTTGTTCATGCGCCAGCCGGCGGATACTGTTTTCGACAATGACAATCGCACCATCCACGATAATGCCAAAATCAATCGCCCCCAAACTCATCAGGTTGGCGCTCACGTGGTTCGTCACCATACCGGTGAACGTAAATAGCATCGACAGCGGAATTACAAACGCCGCAATCAGTGCAGCGCGCATGTTGCCGAGAAACAGCAATAAAACCACAATCACCAGCGCCGCGCCTTCCAACAGATTTTTCGCTACCGTATGAATGGTTTTTTCCACCAAAGTGGTGCGGTCATACACCGGTGTTGTCACAATACCTTCCGGCAAATTGCGATTGATTTCCTCTAATTTCCTGGCTGCGGCTTGAGCCACGAGGCGGCTATTTTCTCCAATCAGCATATGCACCGTTCCCAGCACAACTTCTTTGCCGTTCTGCGTCGCGGCACCGGTACGTAACTCCTTGCCGATCAAAATATCCGCGACATCCTTCACGCGGATCGGTGTTCCTTGCCTGGAACCCAGGATAATGTTGCCGATTTCATTCAGATTTGCGATTTGCCCCGGTATGCGAACCAGATATTGCTCCCCGCTTTTCTCAATATAACCGGCCCCTACATTCAGGTTGTTACGTTCCAAAGCAGTCACCAGATCGGCTAATCCCAGCCCGAAAGAAATCATTTTCTCCGGGTACGGCACCACATGAAACTGTTTGACATAGCCGCCCACCGTGTTGATTTCTGTCACGCCTTTGACCATGCGCAATTGCGGCCGGATGACCCAATCCTGGATTTCACGCAGATCGGTGGTTGAGTATTCAGTACCGTCCGGTTTTTTTGCACCTTCCTGTGCGTCGACAGTCCACATGAAGATTTCACCCAAACCCGTGGAAATAGGCCCCATCATCGGTTCAATGCCGATGGGTAACCGGCCCTTCGCTTCCTGGATGCGTTGACTGACCTGCTGGCGCGCAAAATAAACATCGGTTCCATCCTTGAAAATCACCGTGACTTGTGACAGTCCATACCGTGAAATCGAGCGGGTATAGTCGAGATGAGGCAAACCCGCCATGATGGTTTCGATCGGAAACGTGATGCGTTGCTCCGCCTCTATCGGCGAATAACCCGGCGCGTTGGTATTGATTTGAACCTGCACGTTGGTGATATCCGGCACTGCATCAATGGGCAATTTCTGATAGCTGTAAACGCCGATGATTGCCATCATCATCACAGCCATTAGCACGATGGCGCGCTGATAAATAGATATATGTAGAATACGTTCGAACATGATGGTCGCCTCAATTAGATCATCGGTTTAATGGTCGTGACTTGCACCTGCCTTACCCAGTTCAGCCTTGATGGCAAAGCTGTTACCGCCAGCGTATTGCTCTCCGGAAGTCAATCCCTTCAGCACTTCAACCATCTCGCCATCATTACGTCCCAGTTCCAGAGGACGAACCTCGAAATATTGATCATACCGGCCAAATACCACTGACCAATCACGCAGTGTTTGAATGGCGGCCATTGAAACAGCCACAGGAACCTGAATTTCTTCCGCCACCAATTCTGCATTCACAAACATGCCAGGACGCCATTTGCCTTCTTGATTATCCAATTCGACTCGAGCTGTTGCGGTACGCGTTTGCCCGCCGATTAACGTCGAAATATAAGTAACAGTTCCTTCGCTTTCCACATCAAATGCAGTCGCTTTCACTGCTACTTTCTGACCTTCCTTGACCACATTAAGATCTTTAGGGTAAACCGTAATAGCCGTCCACACTGTGGAAACATCTGCGACAGTATAAATCTCCCGGTCTTCTTTGACTGCTTCACCCAATGCGATGGCTTTGACAATAATAATTCCGGAAATGGGGGAACGTATTTCATAGCGCGAAATATTTGTCTTTGAATGATTGGATTCAGGTTGCACACCCAATGCAATCAGCTTCGTAGCAGCTAACTCCAGTGCGATCTCCGCTTCATTCCATAACTCTTGCGCCAAAAGAAAATCCTGTTTTGCGCTAATCTTCTCTTCCCATAATTGTTTCTCGCGCTCGTAGGTAGCCCTTGTCAATCCCAGCCGCTTCCTGGCAACATAATACTGGCTGCGTAAATCCGCCAGCATCGGACTTTCGAGGACCGCCAGCACCTCGCCTTTTTTCACGTGCTGGCCATGATGACCATACACAGCAGTCACCATGCCAGCAACCCGCGGCACTACCCGCACAATGGTGTGTTCGTTGAATGTCACTTCGCCCGGCAGTTTGAGTTTGGGTTTGATGATGGTTGGCCCTGCTGTCAAAAGCGCGACACCCATGCTTTTCAGCATCTCATCCGGAATCTCTACCCGCCCCTCAATCTGGCTGTAGCTCCAGCGCATTATTTTGCCATTGCGTTCCGCTGCAATGGCGATATCGAATGAATGAGGCTCTTCCACTATTTGATCTCCGAGCAGATAATCCGCCTCTGGAGTAAATTTGAACAATTGTGCGGGTGATCCCAGCCTGGATAATGTAATTGCGACATTGGCCGCTGTTGGCGGCAATAACTTACCCTTTTCATACAAATATATCCGGAACTGTGGCGGCACGCCTTTCTCGAAGATAGTCAGTTCTATGCTAAAATCACTATCGGTAAAAAACTTACCGCCTCTTGGCCCAACAGCCGGTTGATTTTCAGCTAATTTTTCATTGGTATTGGTGCTCCCCGCTTCTTCTGGCACTGCAGAAGGCTTGTCCAGTGTTAGAATCAACCCGCCCACTACAATCCCTATGGCAATCACAATCAGGATTGGCATCCATCGCGCTTTGTTCATAATTTAATCCTTAACCTTTTTCCCGCCACTATGGCTGGCGTATGTTGATTTCATAATTAGGTTTGATGCTATCGATAGGCCCTGCAATCAGGCGCTCTATGTCATTCACCAGACGCTGATAGTTTGCCAATGCACGCACATAGAGAAGCTGATTCTGAAAAAGAATACGTTGCGCATCCAACATCTCCAGCAAACCAAATTTTCCTAATTCATACCCTCTGCGGGTCACATGAAAAGCACTTTTGGCGCCGGGTAATATCTCATTACGCAATATGTTAATTTCATTCCATACGGCTGACATCGTTTCATATGACTGGGTAAGCTCGGTTTTTAGCCGTAACTCAGTGGCCATCTGTTCATCCACAGCTTTGTCCACGCGTTGATAGGCGTCTTTGAGATTACCTTGATTGCGATCGAATATCGGCAGGGGTATTTGCAAACCCGCCACAACAGTACTGCCGCCCAACTGCGCATGATGCACAGCACCTGCATTGACGGTAAGATTTGGTATGCTTCGTGTTTGCTCTACTTCCAGTAACGCTTTACGCTGTTCGATATTCTTCATGGCACGCAGCGCCATTGGATTACCTAAAACCCGCTCTTCCAGCATTTGAAAATTGGGCGGTGCAATCAACGTTTCAAGACTCCCCAGCGCCTTATTAAACTGTGGCGAGGAGTTATTCCACAACAATGCCAGCCGCTTGCGCGCACCTGCTAAATCTCGCTGCGCTTGCTCCAGTTCAATGCGCGTAGTCGACAGCCCTACTTTTACTCGAGTCTCTTCAATAGGCGGCACTTTCCCGCCCTGCACACGTTCGGTCACAGTATTTACTACGTTTTGTGCAACTTGCTTGGTTTCCTCAGCAAGTCTAAGCCGTTCTTGCGCAGCAAGTACTTCAGCAAAGACATTGGCAACCCTAAAGATAATGTCAATTCGCTTAATTTCGTAATCTTGAGCAGCCAATTCTTCACCCAGCAAAGCGGCATTAACCCGAGCAGCGCGTTTTCCACCCAGTTCTATTAACTGATAGATACGAATCGTCGTCAGTTGTTGTACGACTTCTTGTGATACTGCATGAGCTGAATTGATGTCCCCCTGAAGCTTTTGAATGTTTCCAGCATTCTCAACATTCAAAGACAATTCCGGATTTTTAAGTAACCCAGCTTGCAGGGTTATTCCCTCCAGTGCGCGAATTTCTCTGGAAAAAGCTGCCAACTCAGGATTGTGAAGTAGCGCACGATTAACTGCATCACGTAAAGTGAGGTCATTTCTCTTATTATTACTAGCCACTGAATCAGTTGGATAATCTTTTATCCCGTTGGATGGAGCACTAAACAGATCAGCGTCGGCTTTTATCTGGGATGAAAAACCCAGCAATAAGACAAAACTCAGTACCAGTACAATTCGTAATTCTGATGCCACCCAGTGGCATAATGCTATAAATAGATTACCAAATTTCATGAAATTCCTCCGCATGCACTCAGCATTTACAAGAATGATAGTAAAACAAACATTCGCTGATCAGTCTTAGTGTCAATAGCAAGATACGCAGCAAATGATACCTGTCGTTCCAGATATCCCTATACGTAACACACTGCTTGATAATTTAGCTTAAAAACTGTCGAGGAGGACGAAGAAGCAAATCCGGGATTGTTTCGGGAATAACAGCAGAGATGAATACTGTTAAAGTTTCCGACACGACCAGTGAGGGTATCAGTGGGAAAGAATGAAAGAAAAAAGGTTGGTACTGTCCAGCCGAATGAAGACATAGATGTGTTGCCGCATCAATATCAATACCGCTTCTGGCTGCATTGTTCTGATGTGCTTCCAGATGCGTCATCGGATTGGGTGAAAATGCCTGGCGGATATGTTCCAGTTCATGCGCAAATATCTCCCCTTTGAAGGACAGGCTTAATCCATTCACCAGCATACTGACAATCAGCATCAGGATGATAGAATAGGCAGAATATTTCTTCATGAGATTTATATTTTTATAAAAAACCAGACTACATCCGGCCATAATCATTTCACACTATCTTTATATTTGCAATCCATAAGCCATTATAAATAATTACAATTTCAAATAACATCAACTCCTTCATGCGCCAGCATTTCTACCAAGGCAATGAGCGGCAGTCCAATCAGCGCATTAGGGTCATTCCCTGTAATACTTTCAATCAATGCGATCCCCAGCCCTTCCGATTTTGCACTGCCCGCGCACTGATAGGGTTGTTCCCTGACAAGATAGTCCTCAATCTGCCGGTCACTGAATGTACGAAATCTGACACGACATGGCACTACACGAATCTGCATTTGCCTGGTATCGCTGTTCAGAAGGCACAAGCCCGTATAAAACACGACTTCCTGACCGCGCATCAACTGCAACTGTTTTGTTGCATTCATATGGGTAAGCGGTTTGCCCAGACGCATATCCCCTAGGACAGCCACTTGATCAGAACCGATAATGAGCGCTTTTGGATAGGCTTCAGCCACTGCGAAGGCTTTTGCTGCGGCCAGACGTTTTGCCGTTTCTGCAGGTGCTTCATTCAATAAAGGTGTTTCATCAATTTGAGGATTTGCTGTTTCAAATGGAATCTGCAGGTGCTGCAACAATTCCCGTCGATAAATCGAACCGGATCCCAGCACAATTTTCTGGTTAATATTTTGTATTTTCAAAATTTCCTTTTTTGTTTTTTGACACTTACGCGTAAAAAATATAACATGCGCGCCTTATGTCTGTACGATTTGTGATAGACCCTCTCGATTTTGTACGCAATGCGGGTATACGTCATGGTAAAATCCCGCTGGCTGATTTTTTGCGCCTGCAGGATTTTCTGTTTGACAGTGAAGGCGACGTACTCTACCAGATCAATGGTGAATACAACAAGAATGGCAAACCGGGCTTACAACTGAAAGTCAGTGGAACAATGCACCTGTGTTGCCAGCGCTGCCTGGGTCGATTGGAACATACAATTGACCTGCAGACATTTCTGCTACTGGCCACCAGCGAAACTGAACTGAATAAAGCAGATAATGATGACTCGGTTGATGCTATTTTAGCCGTACCTGATATGAATGTACTGGATCTGATTGAGGATGAACTGATCCTTGGTTTGCCGATTTCATCACGCCACCGGGATGGTGAATGTGAAATGCAAAAATCAGAGTCGGAAAAGGATAATGGAAATACCGGAAAAACAACACCCAAAAATCCGTTTGCCGTACTGGTAACATTAAAGAAAACGAATTAAATTTAAGGAGTTAACACATGGCTGTCCAGCAAAATAAGAAATCCCCATCAAAACGCGGGATGCATCGTTCTCACGATTCTCTAACCAACCCACCGTTAGCGATAGAACCCAGCACTGGTGAGATTCATTTACGTCACCATATCAGTCCAAACGGCTACTACCGTGGTAAAAAAGTCATCAAAACAAAGAACGATTAAAAATAACACCCACTTATTGTTACTCGCCGCACCCGATACATAGTTCTTTCCAGCCACAAGAGCGTCAAAATTGGATATTACTGTAGCAATAGACTGCATGGGTGGCGATCATGGCCCTCATGTAACGGTTCCCTCAGCCGTGAATTATCTGCGCCATGATCCAGAAGCCAATATCATTCTTGTCGGCATTCCCGATGCGATTAATGCAGAGTTGCATGCAGTCAGATCTGAACTTGGCCCAAGGATTCGCTTACACCCCGCCAGTGAAGTCGTTGGCATGGATGAGCCTCCCGCCCTGGCCTTGCGTGGCAAGAAGGATTCATCGATGCGTGTTGCCATCAATCTCGTCAAAACGGGCGAAGCACAAGCCTGCATCAGTGCAGGCAATACCGGTGCGTTACTGGCAACTTCCCGCTTTGTATTAAAAACCATCCCAGGCATTGATCGCCCTGCACTGGCAGTCATATTACCCACCATCAAAGGCCATACTTACATATTAGACCTGGGTGCCAATGTCGATTGTACTGCTGAGCATCTGCTTCAATTTGGTGTCATGGGCGCTTCTCTGGTTTCCTCTGTTGAAAACAAACTGTCACCCAGCGTTGGTTTATTAAACATCGGTGAAGAAGAAATCAAAGGCAATGAAATAGTAAAACAGGCAGCCGAACTGCTTCGCAAGAGCGGACTTAATTTTTATGGCAATGTGGAAGGTAACGATATTTATAAAGGAACTACTGATGTAGTGATTTGCGATGGCTTTGTTGGTAATATAACCTTAAAAACTTCGGAAGGTCTGGCACAAATGCTGGCAACCTATTTACGTGAAGAATTTAAACGCAACCTGCTCACTAAACTTGCCGGGATTGTTGCAATGCCGGTTATCAATTCCTTTAAACGTCGGGTCGATCACCGTCAGTATAATGGCGCCAGTCTGCTCGGGTTACGTGGTATCGTCATTAAAAGCCATGGCTCTGCGGATAGTTACGCATTTAGCGCCGCCATTAAACGGGCGGCTGATGAAGTCCGCGGCGGAATGCTGCGCCGCATCAGTGAGCGTGTCGCAGAACTCTCCAACCATTCTCAACCTTCTTCGGAAGAAATTGCACAATAATGTATTCACGAATCATTGGAACAGGTAGTTACTTACCAGAGAAAATCCTTACCAACCATGATCTGGAAAGTATCGTCGACACGAGTGATGAATGGATCAGAACACGAACCGGCATTACTCAGCGGCATATTGCACGCGATGACCAAGTCGCAAGTGACCTGGCGTTATATGCTTGCCAGAATGCAATGCAAGCAGCCGGTGTCACTAATAAGGAAATTGACCTCATCATTGTTGCCACCACCACGCCGGATATGATTTTCCCAAGCACCGCCTGCATTCTGCAGGATAAGCTCGGCATAGAGAATTGTCCGGCATTTGACGTACAGGCTGTCTGCAGTGGCTTTGTCTATGCGCTGGCCACAGCCGACATGTTTGTCAGTTCTGGTAAATGCCGGAACGCGCTGGTTGTCGGTACCGAAATTTATTCTAAAATACTGGACTGGACTGACCGGAGTACCTGTGTTTTGTTTGGCGATGGTGCTGGTGCGGTCGTACTTTCTCAAAGCGAGCAGCCCGGCATTCTATCCAGCCACCTTCATGCCAGCGGCAGCTATCGTAATGTCCTGTCAGTCCCCGGCAGCATTGGCAGCGGCAAGATACAAGGCACTCCATACGTTAGCATGGAAGGCAATACTGTTTTTAAATTCGCTGTCAAAGTACTGGAAGAAGTCGGTCACGAAGCCATCGTTAAAAATAATCTGCAAACTTCCGATATTGACTGGTTGATACCGCATCAGGCAAATATTCGTATTATTCAATCCACCGCAAAAAAACTTGGCATCCCTTTGGAAAAAGTCGTCACAACGGTTGATAAACATGGCAACACATCCGCTGCTTCCATTCCTTTAGCGCTGGATATGGCTGTACGGGATGGACGCATCCACACCGACCAACTGGTGCTTCTGGAAGGAGTCGGCGGTGGATTCACCTGGGGAGCGGTATTACTCCGCTGGTAACCTATGAAATTTGCATTGGTATTCCCGGGTCAAGGCTCACAATCAATTGGCATGATGGCAGGGTATACTGACTTACCCATCGTTCGCGAAACCTTCACTGAAGCATCTGATTTCCTTAAACAGGATTTCTGGTCACTCATTACGGATGGCCCGGCTGATGATATTAATCTGACGATCAATACACAACCACTCATGTTAATCGCCGGTTTTGCGGTATATCGTGCATGGACCAGCTTGGGCGGTGCCCAACCAGCATTGCTTGCAGGACATAGTCTGGGAGAATACACCGCGCTGGTTGCTTCCGAAGCATTGGCTTTTTCTGATGCCCTGACACTTGTACGTTTTCGCGCACAAATCATGCAGCAAGCCGTCCCGGATGGGGTCGGCGCAATGGCTGCAATCGTGGGTTTAGATAATGAGAGCGTCCAGGCGATCTGTCACGAGATAACACAGAACAGCAATGGTGAGTCGATCGAGCCGGCTAATTACAATTCACCCGGACAGGTGGTCATTGCCGGACATAAGAGTGCAATAATACAAGGCATCGAGCTGGCCAAAACAAAAGGAGCGAAACTTGCGGTCATGCTACCTATGAGTATTCCATCGCACTGCACCCTGATGAAGTCTGCCGCACTGAAAATGCAGCAACAATTACACAATACTGTACTACAAACACCAAAAATTTCGGTTCTGCATAATGTTGATGCGCAATCGTATCCTGACATCGCATCGATCAGAGAGATTTTAACTCAGCAGCTATACAGTCCTGTACGGTGGGTAGATACCATTCAGGCTTTTGCCACCCATGGCATCACACATATTGCAGAATGTGGACCGGGAAAAGTATTAACGGGACTTAACAAGCGCATAGACCGTAATATGCAGCAACTATCTCTGACTGATAGCGAGGCAATCAGACAAGCCATCACTATATTGAAGTAATTGATAGCAATGTACACTTACCATGCACAGTCATGACTCTATGGGAGATATGATCTTGGAAAATAAAATAACATTAGTAACAGGTGCCAGTCGTGGCATCGGACAGGCGATTGCACTCAAACTGGGTCAGCAGGGTGCGGTTGTAATCGGTACTGCAACCACTGAAAACAGTGCCAACGCCATCAGCCAATATCTTGAAAAGGCATCTATTAAAGGTATGGGCATCGCATTGAATGTCAATGATGTGGAACAAATCACCAATACCCTCCAGATTATTCGGGAGAAATTTGGTGAAATTGAAATACTGGTTAATAACGCCGGAATCACTCGCGACAACCTATTAGTTCGCATGAAAGATGAGGAATGGGATCAGATTATGGAAACCGATTTGAAATCGGTATTCCGTTTGAGCCGTGCCGTACTTCGCGCCATGATGAAAGCACGGTATGGGCGTATCATTAATATCTCCTCCGTGGTTGGTTCAATCGGCAATGTGGGGCAGACAAATTATGCAGCGGCGAAAGCAGGCATCTTTGGCTTCAGCAAATCACTTGCCCGTGAAGTAGGCAGTCGCAATATCACTGTCAACTGCATTGCTCCCGGTTTCATTGATACGGACATGACCCGCTCACTCACTACCGAGCAGCAACAGAGCTTGATTCAGCATGTTCCACTGGGTAGACTGGGACGTCCTGAAGAAGTAGCTTCTGCAACTGCATTTCTGGCGTCATCCGCAGCAGGATATATCACCGGCACCACTTTACATGTTAACGGCGGAATGTATATGGATTGACACTGGCATCATAGGAAACCGGTATTCTGAGTAACCTGCATGTTGTTGATTCAAAATATCACTGAAAATACCAGTCATTATATTTGTGATTTTTAATCATGTTTCAGTTCTTATAACATGCAAAATTTGTTAGAATGAAAGCATTTTTCTTACCTGAGAAGGAAGTATCTAGATGGAAAATATTGAACAGCGCATTAAAAAGATAGTAGCCGAGCAGCTTGGCGTCAACGAAGCAGAAGTCAAGAACGAATCATCCTTTGTCAATGACCTTGGCGCAGACTCGCTTGACACCGTCGAGCTCGTCATGGCATTGGAAGAAGAGTTTGAATGCGAAATCCCAGACGAACAGGCAGAGAAAATCAACACTGTCCAGGAAGCCATTGACTACGTCAGTGCCAACACAAACTAGTATTCTGTTTTTATAAGCATTTGTAACGAATCGGAGTTATTTTGTCCAAACGTAGAGTAGTCGTTACGGGGTTAGGTATCATATCGCCCGTAGGAAACACTATTTCAAGTGCATGGGAAAATATTGTTTCAGGGAAATCCGGTATTACCCGGATTACTCGTTTTGATGCATCAAATTTTACTTCACAGATTGCCGGAGAAGTGAAAGATTTTGATATTCAGCAGTACCTCTCCGCCAAAGAAGCACGCCGCATGGATATTTTTATCCACTATGGCATGGCTGCGGCCATCCAGGCTGTCAGGGATGCTGGCATTGAAGACACCAGTCAGCTTGACCCGGAACGTATCGGTGTTAATATTGGCTCAGGTATCGGCGGATTGCCGATGATTGAGCATACCGATACTGCCTACCATGCGGGTGGTCCTCGTAAAATCTCACCATTCTTTATTCCCAGCACGATCATTAATATGATCGCAGGAAATCTATCCATCATGTATGGCTATAAAGGCCCTAACCTGGCGATTGTTACGGCTTGTACTACCGCTACACATGCAGTTGGCAGTTCTGCACGCATGATTGAATATGGTGATGCTGATATCATGGTTGCAGGTGGCGCGGAATCATGTGTAACACCGCTTTCCATTGGTGGATTCGCAGCTGCGAAAGCACTGTCCGTATCTAATGATGATCCGGCTACTGCCAGCCGTCCCTGGGACAGGGATCGTGATGGATTTGTGTTAGGCGAAGGCGCCGGCGTACTGGTATTGGAAGAAATGGAGCATGCCAAACGCCGTGGTGCAACCATCTATGCAGAATTGGCCGGATTTGGCATGAGTGCAGATGCTTATCATATGACGGCCCCCTGTGATGATGGAGAGGGTGCAGCGCGCTGCATGACCAACGCACTTAAGAATGCAGGTATTAATACAACCGAGGTCGATTACATTAATGCGCATGGAACATCGACGCCACTGGGTGATATTGCTGAAACAATCGCCGTTAAACGCTGTTTTGGTGAATATGCTAACAAATTGGCCGTCAATTCCACTAAATCAATGACAGGTCATTTACTTGGTGCTGCGGGTGGAATCGAGGCCGTATTCTCGGCACTTGCACTCCACCATCAGATAGCGCCACCAACCATTAATCTCGTGAATCAAGATCCACAGTGTGATTTGGACTATATTCCGAATACGGCAAGAAATATGCGTATCAATGTTGCTTTGTCAAATTCCTTCGGTTTTGGAGGGACTAACGGAACACTTGTTTTTCGTAAAGTGTAAATTTTATTTTGTGGCGCATGCGTACGCTAAAACGCCTTTTACTGCTCATTTCGCTAGGAGTCACTCTGTTTTCTGGATGGCTCTATTATCAATTCCATCGAGACCTTCAACTCCCCACTGTACCCTACGAATTTTCCATTGAATCTGGCAGCAGCCTAAAGCAGGTCACCCAACAGCTAATCGAAGCCGGGATTCTTCCCAATGCATGGTCGTTTATACTGCTGTCGCGCTATATGGGCAATGCGTCGACAATCAAAGCGGGTGACTATCAGCTGACCAAAAATCTCTCACAGATTGCATTGCTGGAATATCTGAAAAAGGGGGATGTAAAACAGCATGAGATTAAATTTCTTGAAGGCTGGACATTTTCTCAACTCAGGAAAACCTTAAACGAACATCCAGCCATCCAGAATAAAACAAGTCATCTCAGCGAACAGGAAATTCTGCAACTCATTGGTGCCAATGAAACCACTGCCGAAGGATTGTTTTTCCCGGATACCTATTATTTTGCAAGAAATACCAGCGATATAAATATCATGCAACGGGCTTATCAGAAAATGCAGGAAACCCTTCAGAATGCCTGGTCGACACGAGTAGAATCCTTGCCGCTGGCAACCCCCTATGAAGCATTAATCCTGGCTTCCATTGTTGAAAAAGAAACCGGGCTAGCGAGTGACCGCCCTGACATCGCCGGTGTTTTCATCAATCGGCTACGAGCCGGCATGCGCCTGCAAACTGATCCGACAGTTATTTACGGCCTGGGTGATCAGTTTGATGGAAATTTACGCAAAAAGGACCTGCAGGCCGATCACGAGTACAATACCTACACCCGGGATGGGTTACCTCCCACCCCCATCGCCATGCCCGGCCTGGCGTCAATCCAGGCTGCCATGAACCCGGCCAGAACTGATGCCCTTTACTTTGTAGCAAAAGGCAATGGTGAATCGTCATTTTCCACCAATCTGGCAGATCATAATCGTGCAGTCGCCAAATACCAGAAACAACAAAAATGACCATAGTGCACGCCTTGATCAAGCTTCGAACTAAAATCTGTGGAGCTACATGACACAATTCTCTATCGTAGTACCCACACTCAATGAATCAGAAAATATCGATTTACTGTTAACCCGTTTATTCGCACTTAATCTTGATTCAGACAGCTTTGAGGTCATTTTTGTTGATGACGGTTCCAGCGATGGCACGCCTGAGAAAATACGCGCCTGGGAAAATAGAGCCAGGGTGCGTCTGGTCCAGCGATATGAGAAGCCAGATTTAACCGGTGCCATACTGGTTGGCATCGCAACCGCAAGCAGTGATGTCATTGTCGTGATGGATGCCGATCTGAGTCATCCTCCTGAGCAATTATCCGCTGTCGTCGCACCGGTACTGCATGGCACCCACGATGTATCAATTGGCAGTCGATATGTTGCTGGTGGCGGCACTGAAAACTGGCCGTTCCATCGACAATTACTGTCTCGAGTCGGCGGCTGGCTGGCACGCCCACTGTGTGACGTCAATGACGCTACATCCGGTTTCTTCGCTTTTCGTCGCACTCTTGCTACCACGATTTCCAGTAATGCACATGGTTACAAAATCCTGCTCGAATTACTGATGGCGAATAAAGGAAAGCTTCGCGTCACAGAGATCCCCATCTGTTTCCGTGACCGAACCTTTGGCACATCCAAACTCAACTTCTCGCAACAAAAAGCTTATATACAGCGGCTGATGACTCTGGCTGGCGGTGCAGTCAGTCTGAACACGGCAGGTCGTTTTGCTGTTGTCGGTTTATTTGGCGTCTTGATTGATGCACTCGTTTTCCAGTGGATGATAAGCCAGAATGCCGGACTGGCCCTGGCGCACTTCATGAGTTTCTTTGTTGCGGCGACTGCCAACTACACGTTTAATTCAAAATGGTCATTCCGGGATCACCATGCCGGTTATCTGCAATGGCATCAATTTGGTCGGTTCCTCACAGTTGGTGTACTGGCCTTGCTGATGCGGGGCGGTGTTTTAGCCTTACTTGTCTATGTCTGGCATATACCGCCTTTACTGGCAATTTTCCCGGCAATCATTGCAACTGCTGTCGTGAACTATTTAGGCTCAGCCTTTTATGTATTCCCCAGCGAAAAGGATCTCCCGTCACTGGATATCCGCTGGCGGGTAGCTGCAATCGGTATTGTTCTATTTATCATACTATTACGCTTCATCTATGCCGGCCTGGCTCAGCTGATACCGGATGAGGCTTATTACTGGCAATATGCCCAGCACATGGATCTGAGTTTTTATGACCACCCGCCCATGGTTGCCTGGCTGATCTGGCTGGGTACTTCAATTTTTGGACATAACGAATTCGGTGTACGCATCAGCGCAATTGTCTGCGGGCTTATTACCATGGGCTATCTGTATGCGTTTACACTCAATCTGTACGACAAATCGACCGGTATACGCGCTATCCTGTTATTAGCGGTACTGCCTTTAGGCTTTGCTTCCGGTCTTCTAATGACCCCAGATGCACCGTTAGCCGCTGCCTGGGCGGCCACACTGTACTACATGGAACGTGCGTTGATCGCAAATCAAAATACGGCCTGGCTGGGCATGGGAATTACATTTGGTCTGGGCTTACTGTCCAAATATACATTGGGTTTACTGGGCATCACGGCATTACTGTTCGTTATCGTCGACCCAACCGCACGGCGCTGGATGAAACGACCTCACCCCTATCTGGCCGCAACATTAGCATGCGTCCTGTTTCTGCCGGTCATCATCTGGAATATCCAGCACGATTGGACATCATTCAAGTTCCAGTCGACACGATTAGCGGATAAATACGAATTTTCCGTGCACTATCTGATTCTATTCATCATGATTCTGCTCACACCGGTTGGCTTTCTGGCGGCTGTTCAGGCTTTATTCTCAACCAGGAATACGGATAAAGACCAATCCCATAAGAGACGCCAGTTATTCATACAGATTTTTACCGGTATACCGTTACTCATCTTTCTCGCGCTCAGTACATTCGACCTGCCCAAATTTCATTGGACAGGTCCCATCTGGCTAGCCATCCTGCCAACCATCGCATGGATGATCGGGCAGACCGGCCATCTGAGCGCACTGACCAGACGCATACAAGCTGCCTGGCAACCCACCATTATTGCCTGCACACTTGTTTATGCCTTTACACTGCACTACGTTGTACTCGGCATACCCGGTATTCCTTACCCGCTATTTACCGAGCATTATTTCTGGCGCGAAGCAACCGCTGAAATCAGGAAGATCACTGATGATGTAAGAAATCAAACCGGCAAGGAACCCGTTGTTGTCGGCATGAGCAAATGGTCTATCGCAAGTACGCTGTACTTCTATAATTATGGACAGTCAGAGATGGATATCCGTTCACGCAATATGTTTGGCGGCAGCGGCGCCATGTATAATTTCTGGTTTCCATCACAATCCGCTACGCAACGGCCCATTATTCAGGTTAGCATGACTCCGCATGATCTGGATCAAACCAGAGAAGCCGGCAGCTTGATACCACTGCTGGATCAACCCGGTCACATCGAGTTTCGTGTCATTGAGCGATACGGTATGCCTGTTCGCCGAATATATTACCGTATTTCCCAGGGATTTCATGGTGCGGCTCTATCAAAAACCACATTAACCGACCCGAATTAGATTGGTGCCATGATCCATTACAAAGTGATCAAGATTTCAATGCACATGAGTAAAAATATTACCCACCAGCCAGATTGATCCAATACCCAGCAGAATCAATGTCACCTGCTGAACTGTGGCGCCAATTTCCGGACGTCTGTGTAAACCCGGAATCAGATCAGACATCGCCACATAAATCATACTGGCTGAAACCAGTCCAAATAAGGGTAAAATCAGATAATCCATCTGATGCAGCATGAAGTAGGCCAGCACCCCACCCACCAGGGTGGCAAAACTGGACAGCAGGTTCAACAGGAATGCCATGCGACGCGTATAGCCTGAATTAAGAAGAATAATAAAATCCCCCGCTTCCTGCGGAATTTCATGCGCGATAATGGCGATGGATGTCACGATACCCAGTTGCACATCCACCATGAAAGCAGCGGCAATTAAAATGCCGTCGACAAAATTATGAAATGTATCACCCAGAATAATCATCATGCCACTGCGACCATGATCGTGGTCATGCTGCTGTTCACGATGCTGGACTACTGTCAGTGCAGCGCCATGTAACGGATCATGGGCTTCACAATCTTCCATATGGCAATGTCGCCACAACACCAGTTTTTCCAGAATAAAAAATAGCAGAATACCGATCAGTACGATGGTTGTGACCTGTGTTGGATTATCAGACAACTCAAACGCTTCCGGCAATGTATTAAGAAACGCAGCACCCAGTAAAGCACCAATTGCATAGGAAACCAGCATTGACAGCCACGATGCCTTGGTATTGAGCGTCAACATGGCCGCAAACAACAAACTGACTATACCGCCCAGCAAACTGGCCACAACAATCCAACTTAATGTCGACATAAAGTTATTTCGAATGAAAAGGCGGGATTATACGCTGTTATCGGTCGATAAATTAACAAGTTAGGACTACGGTGTTTCAAGCCAGATCAACGCCGCCATCCGTCCGGTTTCACCATCCCGGCGATAAGAAAAAAAACGCACCGGATCACTGAAAGTACAGGTACCACCACCATAAATTTCTGTAACGCCTGCTGCAATCAATCGTTGACGTGCCAGTAAAAAAATATCTGCCAGCCATTTTTCTTCATGATGGCTTTCCCTGGCAACAAACGCACAGGCGGATTGCAGATCATGACTGACAAAGGCATCTCGAACATCCGCCCCCACTTCAAAGTGATTGGGGCCTATTGCCGGACCAAGCCATGCCATCAATTGACGACCATCCACCTGCATCGCTGCAATCGTCTGTTCGATCACTCCGCCCACCAGTCCACGCCAGCCGGCATGTGCGATGCCAACCGCAACACCGTTCTGATCACACAGAAATACCGGCAGGCAGTCAGCAACCATGACTGCACAAACCGCTCCCTGTCGTCGACTCCATGCCGCATCGCCCTCGAGCGTCGCGGGTGTCCCATCGATCCAGACAGGATGGGTTCCATGTACCTGCTTCAACCATTTCGGCTCTTCCGGCAAATATCGACGCAATAAAGCCCGGTTACGCTCAACATCTACCAGATTATCATTGACATGACTGCCTAAATTTAGAGAAGCATAGGCTCTATTCATTCCACCGCTCACACCGCCATTGCGCGTCGTAAACAGCGCCTTCACATTGCCCGGCGCCGGCCAATCCGGGATAATCCAATCATTCATAGTAATTTATTAGAAATAAGATCCATATATTTATACAAAATTAATTAAACCTTAGTCACAAAGTTTCTGAGGTAAAATATAACTTTGGGATTTTCTGTTTGATTTAGACCTAACTCGATGCAGCTCTCAATTCATTTCTGATTCCATAAAATAAAAGAAGCACTCATCAATTTTCAAATTAACCAGAGTACTCCCGCAAAGATTCATAACAAAACAATCACAAAAATACCAGATATAGGTGTAATCAATGAATTATATAAAAGATTTAACTAATTATACGCGCACATTCTTATTGCTTGCTGTCGTAACCGCTATCCTCGTTCACACGCCCCAGGCATCTGCAAATGATGATGCTGAATTCATCAAATCCGCGTTTTCCGGAAAAATAGAAACCATTAAGCAATTGCTGGATAAAGGCATCAACCCCAATTTACAAAATGAAAAAGGTTTCACTGCCCTGATGGTTGCCTCTCAGTACGGACATGCCGATATCGTTAATCTGCTGCTGGAAAAGGATGCCAAACTGAACCTGCAGAATGCGGGTGGCTCAACCGCATTAATCGTTGCTGCAAAGAATGGCCATGAAGCTGTGGTTAATGCGTTACTGGATAAAGGCGCCAAGGTTGACCTGCAAACCGGAGATGGCATTTCGGCACTGATGCTTGCTGCTCAGGGAGGCCATGAAGGCATCGTTGGCTCCCTGCTGATAAAAGGCGCTAATGTCAATTTGCAAACCAAGGAAAAAGTAACTGCACTGATGATTGCTGCGCTGGAAGGTAGAACAGGCATTGTCGAAAAACTACTCGCCAAGAATGCACAGATCAATACCCAGGCTTCCGATGATACGACCGCATTGTATATGGCGGCCAGGAACGGGCATACTGCGATCGTTGAAGCCCTGCTGGCCAAGAATGCAGCAACCGATCGCTTGGCGGTTAACAGCACCACACCCCTGTATATCGCGGCCCAGAATGGGCATACCGATGTTGTCAGAGCACTATTGGCTAAAGGCGCCAAGGTTGACCTGAAAGACAAGAATGATGCGACAGCACTGACTATGGCTGCTTTATTGGGTAATACCGATGTTGTCAGCGCTTTGATCGAAAGCGGTGCCAAGGTTGACCATAAGGCTCAGAATGGCTTCACGCCGCTTATTCTGGCAGCACAAAACGGACATGCTCCCATTATCGAAATATTGCTAGGAAAAGGTGCAAAAATTGACCTGCAAAATGATGATGGCGTCACCCCGCTGATGTGGGCCGCATTGCATGGCCATACAGACTCTGTCAAAGCGCTGCTGTCACACGGTGCAAATCGGACCGTTAAAAGCAAAAGCGGGAAAACTGCCTTAGAGATTACCAAGGATCCTGATATCATCGAATTGCTCAATGCTCAGTAATCAATCATAACTCTGAATTATCATAAACAATCAGTTGAGGATAAATCATGCAATGTCACGAAGTTGATTACAAAATCATCGGCCATGATATTCAAATGGTCGAAATCGCTCTTGACCCCGGTGAAGCAGTCGTCGCTGAGGCAGGTGCAATGACATATCTCGAGCAGGACATCAGCTTTGAGGCAAAACTTGGCGATGGCTCAGACAGCAGCATCACAGGAAAGTTATTTGGCCTGGGCAAGCGTGTTCTGACCGGTGAATCCGTTTTCCTGACTCATTTCACCAATCAGGGCCAGCAAAAGCGTCACGTGGCTTTCGCAGCGCCTTTTCCTGGATCCATCATACCGCTCAATCTTTCCCAGTCAGGCAAGGAAGTTATTTGCCAGAAGAACTCTTTTTTAGTAGCTGCACTGGGTACTCAAGTGGATATTGCATTCCACAAAAGGCTGGGAACCGGTTTTTTCGGCGGCGAAGGCTTCATTCTGCAACGCCTGCGCGGTGACGGCATGGCATTTATTCATGCAGGCGGCACTGTTATCAAAAAACACCTGAAAAATGAGACGTTACGCCTGGATACCGGATGTTTAGTCGGTTTCAGTGGCGATATTGATTATAGTATTGAAATGAGCGGCGGGTTAAAAAGCATGCTGCTCGGCGGTGAAGGCATTTTCCTGGCAACCCTGTCAGGAACAGGTTCCGTATGGATACAAAGCATGCCTTTTTCCCGGCTTGTCGAAAGAATAGTCAATTACACTGCGAACAACTCAAAAGAAGACAATTGATTTATTAGCGACACAAGATCGAGAAGTACAACATCACGATTCGGAAGCGCTTTACTGGTCCAAATAGCTCAATGTTTCTTTCTGTTTGATCATTCCATTAAAATCAAAGAAGATATTGTTATACCATCAGCAATCAAATGCTCTATCGCCTGAACCTGTCTTTTATTCCTTTCAGGATAGATTTATGCTGCGAAAAGTTGCAGACTGAAAGTAATGATTTATGAAGCTACTAAGCTGGAACATCCAATGGGGGCGAGGCATGGATGGACAAGTCGATTTGTCTCGCATTCTCCGAACTATCTATCAAACAGGTAGCTTTGATGTCATTTGCTTACAGGAAGTCGCTGTCAATTTTCCCGGTCTGCCTGGCAGTCGAGGGGAAGATCAGGTTGCCGTGCTCTCGGCTGGGTTACACGGCTATACCGCAATTTACGGTATAGCAACTGACGTGCCGGACGAATTTGGCGGCCGCAGCCTTTTTGGTAATATCATTTTTTCCCGGCTTCCTGTCGGTCAGGTTTCGCGACATCTGCTACCTTGGTCAGCCGAATCTGAAACACCCAGCATGCAACGGGTACTGGTCGAAGCCGTGGTGACTACGGATATCGGTCTGCTACGCGTGATGACCACCCATCTCGAATACTATTCACATTACCAGCGTCAAATCCAGATTGACGCTATCCGCCGCTTGCATACCGAAGCTTGTGCCATGTCAGTGCGCATACCTCTGATTGAAGAACAAGGCAGAACCTTTGAGGTTTTTCCACGCCCTGCGCAAGCATTGCTGTGTGGTGATTTAAACTTCTCCGCCACGGCGCCTGAGCACTCACAGACCCTTGCTCCATTCAGTGGCGGCATACCAAACTTTCACGATGTCTGGTCTTTGCTGCACCCCGATACGCCTCATGCTCCAACAGTTGGTATTCACCCGGTAGATTTCGTCGATCACCCAGAATGCTATGATTTTATCTTCATCACCGAAGGGTTGACAGGCCATCTCAGAGCATACGGCATTGATGCTGCCACCGAAGCCTCAGACCACCAGCCGGTATGGGTTGAATTTGCATGAGAAAAATCATACGGACAAAAGTATGCGAATTGGTCAATTCAGAAAAGAAAAATATTTCCAATGCTTATTAAGCCTGCCCAAGCGGCTAGTCAGCAATTATTCTCTTTAATTGCATAATCAGTGACGATTGACGGTTTGGAATACCTGAGTTCCAGGGTAATGCGCTTTCCCCCATGCTACCAACGCCTCCAATACTGGCCCTAGATCCTTACCCTTCCTTGTCAAGATATATTCGTAGCGTACGGGTTTTTGTTGATAGATTTGCTGTGTAATAACGCCAGCAACTTCTAATTTTTTCAATCTATCTGCAAGAATGTTGGTGGCAATGCCTTCTGGAGATAACATTAACTCTTGATATCGCCTTTTGCCCAATAATAGATCCCGAACAATCAACAAAGTCCATTTATCACCCAGAATATCAAGTGCACATGCGACCGGACAGTTTGATCGCTCAAAAGTAAGTTTATCTAGCATATTCAGATCATTCGTCATAAGTTAGTATTTACCTTGTCAATAGAAATTACAGGAAACAATGTAATGCAATAACTTGCATAAAACAAGCTTCTAAGGTAAATTAACTTGCATAATGCAAGTTATGACACCTAACAATGATGAGGACTATCCTATAATGCTAAAACTTTATCAATTTAAACGTACTTGGGGCATTCCAAACTTAAGCCCCTTCTGCTGCAAAATAGAAACATACCTACGAATGGCTGATATTGAATATGAAATTAAGTCAACGCTTCCCTTAGGCGCACCTAAGGGAAAACTACCTTACATTGAGGATAACGGTAAAACTCTGGGCGATTCGCGTTTCATCATCTCCTATCTCAAATCAACTCACAAAGATCTGGATAAAGAACTGAGTAATACAGAATTAGCAGTATCTGTGGCGATGCAGCGCTTACTTGAAGAACACTTGTTCTGGACTATGCTATATTCACGCTGGCAATACACAGATGAAAATTGGCAAGTCAATAAAACAGCAATCTTTGAAGGGCTGCCACCCATCATCCGAGATATTGTCGCTAACGGCTGGCGACAAAAAATCAAGCGACAGATTTTTGGCCATGGCACTGGCAGACATCACAGTGACGAAATTTTCACACTGGGTAAACAAGATATTGATGCGTTATCCGCAAGCCTCGGCAACAAACCATATTTCCTGGGTGATCAGCCTACTTCTCTGGATACATCTGCTTTTGGTTTACTGATTAACATCATCGGTTGTCCCATCGAATCACCGCTTAAGGAATATGGCTTAACAAAAAATAATCTGACAAATTATGTTGACCGGATTAAACATGAATTTTATCGAGATCTACCAGTTGCTTAGAAAGCTATCAATAATACAGAGGCCTGAATATCAAATATCTTAGCTCGTACAGTCCCATAAATTCAGCACCATTTTCTCTTTGCATTAAATTTCAGCGATAACCCTCCGTGCAGCAATGTATTGCCTGTTACTACTCAGACTGAGATATTCGCGCGTATCAAGTTTGTATCTCGCTGCCAGTGTATTTATATGGTTTTTTGCCAGAGCACTCAAGCGATACTCTGATTCTTTGCCACAACTGCCTTGAGTGCGAGTGTGCCAACATACGGTTTCTTAACTTTGCTCAACGCTGTAATGCTGTCGCCAACCTGCGACGCACCAGCTTGAGATTCTTTAAGCAATGTCCTATAGCAGTTGCACTCGATTTCCTGACAAAGATATTTGTATAAGGCTTTTCATATAGACCTCAATTTCCCTTCGACCTCTACTATTCTTCATTGGAACAGCACAAAACAAATGTTTACTGTTATCGGTAACCAAGCGAAACAATCCATCTCAGAAACACTGATAGCATTGAATGCTTTACTTAGAGTTGTTTTTCTACAACACTAGTCAGCATTGCTAAATTTATATAAAACCAAGCCGGAATTTATGTCAAAATTACGCATAAGTCTTTTGCAGTACGCATGAAGGCTTCATCTTAGAGCATCACTCATTTTGATTAATTTGAAGTTAACAGAGTATTGGGGTTAAATTTAAATACGTTAATAGATAGACGCCATCGCCTGAAATAGTAAGCACCCAATATCAACGATCATTAAAAAATCTACTGCCATGATGACAAAGAAAATCTTCTCATTGCCTGTTCGCGTTTATTATCAGGACACCGATACAGGCGGCGTCGTCTATCATGCAACACATCTGAATTTCATGGAGCGCGCACGTTATGAGTGGCTAAGGGAATTGGGATTTGATGCAAATTCATTAATTGGTACACATAAAACAATCTTCATGATCCGCTCACTTGAAATTGAGTACTCTAAGCCGGCTGTGCTGGATGATTTACTCAATGTGACTGTCAAGGTAATTGAAGTGGGCCGGAGCCGCATTTCCCTGTATCAGGAAATCTTATGCGACCATGTTAAGTTAGTGAGCGCCACGATTCATGTGGTTTGTGTCGGTGCAGAAACATTGAAGCCGGTAAGCATACCTGCACCATTACGTGAAAAAATTGGAAAACCTGAATGAATACAACAGTAACTCAAGACTTATCACTCTTTTATCTGATCAGCAGCGCCAGCCTGCCAGTCCAACTGGTGATGCTTATTTTATTGCTGATCTCACTGCTATCCTGGTGGTTTATTTTTCGCAAGCAGTTTGTTATTCGTCATGCGATAAAACAAACTGATGAATTTGAAGATACTTTCTGGCGTGGTGTCGATCTCAATGCGCTCTACCAACGCGCAACCAGCTCCCGTTACCCGGCAGGCAGCATGGAACGTATTTTTGCGGCTGGTTTTGGTGAGTTCAACAAACACCCACATGGCACAGATATCGATGCCGTCATGGAAAGTACGCGAAGAGCAATGCGCGCAACTTATCAGCGCGAAATGGACAAGCTGGAATCCCATTTATCTTTCCTGGCTACCGTTGGCTCCGTAAGCCCTTATGTCGGGTTGTTAGGCACAGTGTGGGGAATCATGAATTCTTTCCGCAGCTTATCCAGCGTCGCTCAAGCAACAATCGCCCATGTCGCGCCAGGAATCGCTGAAGCTCTGATTGCAACAGCCATGGGTCTGTTTGCCGCAATCCCCGCCGTGGTCGCCTATAACCGTTATGCCAGCGATACCGATCAATTAGCGACACGTTTCGAAAGCTTCATGGAAGAATTATCCAATGTATTGCAACGGCGAGCAGCCGGGTAAATTAAACTGAGAGGTTAATATGGCTCGCCGTAACCGACGCCGATTGATGAATGAAATCAATGTAGTTCCTTATATTGATGTGATGTTGGTGTTACTGATTATTTTCATGATTACTGCACCCATGATTAATCACGGGCAAGTTGAACTACCACAGATCGGTAAATCCCTGGCCACTCCTGCGGTACCACTCGAAGTGATCATTAAGGCGGATAACAGTCTCATGCTACGAGATCGCGCAAAAACAACGGTCGAACAGAAGGTGGACAGCGCTCAATTAATTGAAATAATCAAACAAAAACAGGCACAGAATGCTGACCAACCCGTGGTCATAGCAGCGGACAAGAATGTACGCTACGAAGAAGTTATGAAAGTCATGGACATTCTGCAACAACATCAAGTGCAGAAAGTTGGTTTGCTCGCCCAACAAAAATGAACGATTTGTAATGAGTTTAAACACATTACGTAATTCATCCGATGCTGAACCTGGTTTGATTCTGGCTGGTGCGCTGGCATTGCTGGTGCATCTGGCTTTTATTGCCTTAATGATTTTTGGTTTGAACTGGAAAACTCAACCCCCCGCAGGTATGGTTGTTGACTTATGGCAGGAATTACCACAGCCGACTCAACCCCCTGTCAAAACGACACCCCCTAAACCTGTTGAACCAAAACCTGCGCCGACACCGGAACCACCGAAACCAGAATCTAAACAAGAACCCAAACCGGAGCCGCAGAAAGTAGCTGCTCCGCCTCCTGTCAAGAAACCGGAAATAGCGCTCAAACAGAAACCGGAACCACCAGTTAAAGATAAGAAACCTGATCTGGAAGAACAGAAAAAAAAGGAACTGGAAAAGAAGGAATTGGAGAAAAAAGAGCAGGAAAAACTAAAAGCAAAGGAACAGGCAGAAAAACAGCGGCTGCAGGATGAAAAAGCAGCCAGACAAAAACAGGAACAAGAAATCAAAGCTCAGCGGGAAGCACAAGCCCAACGCGAGGCTCAGCAAGCTGCCGCAAAAAATCGTATGATGAGCGAAGTTGAGAAATATAAAGCGATGATTCTCACAAAAATCAAGAGTAGAATTGTGATGCCGCCTGATTTACCTGGCAATCCTGTCACTGAGTTTACTGTCACGCTATTACCCGGCGGCGATATTCTGGATGTCAAGTTACGGAAAAGCAGTGGTTTTGCAACTTTTGACAGTGCTGTAGAACGGGCCATCTTTTTATCCAAACCATTGCCGGTACCCCCCGATCCATCCTTATTTAATGAATTTCGTAATTTGAATATTACAGTGCATTATTTAGAATGATTGCTATAATCGGCAGAAAATTTATTGATTTCTGGATATTGAATCGTTATGTTAATTTATTTACACAAAAATACTCGTAACCTATTGATTTTTATCCTATTGATAGTCAGCACGTCCGCATATGCCGGACTTAATATTGAAATTTTTGGCGGCGGTGCATCACGTATACCCATCGCGATTGTCCCTTTTGCCGATGAAAACAAGCTGCAACAAAGCGTTACGGAAGTAATCGGCGCTGATTTACATCGCAGTGGTTTGTTTAAACTGGTGGATCCTGCCGGTCTGGCACCTCATGCCCCCACAGATATCGTCTATGCCGACTGGACCAATCGGGGAGCCAGTGCATTGGTCATCGGTCGTATGATTATATTGCCCGGCGGGCAAGTCGAAATACAGTTTCGACTGATGGATGTTGTAAAAAAACAACAATTGGCTGGTTTATCAACCGTTATTCCCTTGACCCAATTACGTGCCGCCGCGCATCGCATTGCTGACATTATTTACGAAGCCCTGACAGGTGACATCGGCGTCTTCAGTACCCGCATCGCTTATGTCATGAAGCAAGGCAATAAATATTCCCTGCAGGTAGCCGATTCGGATGGTTATAACCCCCAATCAATCATTGAATATACAGAACCAATCATTTCGCCCGCCTGGTCACCCGATGGCAGCCGGTTAGCCTATGTATCATTTGAGAATAAAAAACCAATCGTTTATGTTCAGACATTGGCAACCCGTGAGCGTAAAGCAGTCGCCAGCTTTAGTGGCAGTAACAGTGCGCCTGCCTGGTCACCCGACGGGAAAAAGCTGGCAGTCGTATTAACCGTACAGGGCGGTTCACAGATTTTCCTGATTAACGCCGACGGCAGCGGTCTGCAAAGACTTAGCAGAAGCTCTGGCATCGATACAGAACCCAGTTTCTCTCCTGATGGGCGATCTATTATTTTTACTTCTGACAGAGGTGGCAGTCCACAGATCTATCGCATGCCTGTTACCGGCACAGAAAGCAGTGCTGCTGAACGCCTTACCTTTGAAGGAAACTACAATGTCAGTCCTGATTTTAGCCAGGATGGCAAAAGCTTCACCTTTATCACCCGGAACAACAGTCAATTTAATATCGCAGTGCAGGACATCGGCTCACGCCAGATGCAGATACTGACCAGCTCCCAGTTTGACGAGTCCCCAAGTTTTGCCCCCAACGGCAAAATAATCTTGTATGCCACGGAAATTAATGGTCGTGGTATATTATCCGCAGTTTCAAGAGATGGACAAACCAGGCAACAATTAACGATTCAGGTCGGTGATATCAGGGAACCAGCTTGGGGACCGCTGCTAAGATAAAACGGGTTTATTTTTTAATCAAAAGGAGCAATAAATGAAGAAAATATTGGGTGTTTTAATGATTAGTTTGTTATCAGCATGTGCTAGTCAGACAACGCAACCTACCGATGTCGAAGACCGATCTGCCAGCGCGGGCAGCGGATCAAGCAGCAATATGGGCTCCGGCAAACCCGGTTACTTTAGCCAACTGCAAGACCCCAATAGTATTTTATCGAAACGCAGCATATTTTATGACTTTGACAGCTATACCGTAAAAAGTGAATACAGGGAACTGGTACTTGCTCATGCTCGACTCTTGCGCGATAACGCGGACGCCAAAGTAATGCTGCAAGGCAATACGGATGAGCGCGGCAGCCGGGAATACAATCTGGCATTAGGTCAACGCCGTGCAGACAGCGTGAAAAACATGATGACCTTGTCAGGCGCCAGAGATTCTCAGATTGAAGCGGTTAGCCTGGGTGAAGAAAAACCTCGCTCAACAGGGCATAGCGAATCTTCATGGGCTGAAAATCGCCGGACAGATATTCTCTATCGAGGCGAATAAACATGCTAATACGCGCTTTCTTCTTATTATTAATGTTTGGTTGCAATGTCAGTTATGCAGGACTGTTTAGTGATGATAAAGCACGCGAACAGATTACTACGTTACGTAATCAGGTCGAAGAAATGGAAGCGCGTATAGCAAAGATGGAGGAGGCTCTTAAAAGCCAGGCGCTATTAAAGCTGTATACACAGGTTGAGACACTGGGTCTCGAGCTGGGGCGATTGAATGGGCAGGTCGAGATGCTGAGTAACGATAATTCGTTGCTGCAAAAAAGGCAAAGGGATTTCTACATTGATCTGGATAACCGGCTGCGCCGAATTGAGCAACCTGATATGCCAGCACCAGCTCCTACGCAAACTAAACCAACGGACTCATCAAGCAACTTAACCACTCCTCTTTCCGGACCACAAGATGCACCGCCTGTGTCTGTAGCAACAGCCAAATCCTTGTTGACTCCGGAATCTTCTTCATCATCTGCCAGCCCCACTGGAGAATCCTTATCCTCAAAGGAGCTTATACCCCCCGGCCCTACCGAGAATAGCGCTTATGAAACAGCCTACAATTTTTTTAAAGATGGTGATTATGTCGAGGCTATTTCACAATTTGAAAGATTTCTGGAAAATCATCCACAGTCCAGTCTGGCGCCAGGCGCTGCTTACTGGATAGGGAATGCCCGCTATGCTCTACGGGATTTCCCGCAGGCAATTGATGCACAGCGAAGATTGCTCACCACATATCCAGACAGCCCTAAAGCACCCGATGCACTATTAAATATTGCAAGCAGCCAGCATGAAATGGGCGACAATAAAGCAAGTAAACATACACTGGAAGATTTGATTGCCCGACATCCTCTCAGTGAAGCAGCAAAGAAAGCCAAGCAACGTCTGGCTAATATCAAATAAAATATATCCCTTCCCTCGCAAATGGCTGTAAGCTGTTTGTTGCATTTATCAAAAAATACCGCGTTTAAAATTCATTAGGCATTCGATTATTGTGCAGGCGTTAGAGACTACAACTTTGCGCATTAATGAAATTTTCTTCTCACTACAGGGAGAAACGAGTCGTGTCGGCTTGCCAACTATTTTTATACGCCTGACCGGTTGTCCTCTGCGGTGCGGGTATTGCGATACAGCCTATGCGTTCACTGGTGGCAAGACCATGACAATATCTGCCATCCTGCAACAGATATCAAACTATACATCGCAGTATGTTACCGTAACCGGCGGTGAACCGCTGGCACAGAAGGCTTGTCTGACGCTATTGACTGCACTGTGTGATAACGCATATTCAGTGTCGATTGAAACCAGTGGCGCACTGGATCTATCCAATGTTGATACGCGCGTCTGCCGTGTTATGGACATTAAAACGCCAGGATCCGGTGAAGTGGACAAAAATAACTGGTCCAATCTTGTTTATCTGACACAGCAGGATGAATTGAAGTTCGTACTGTGTCATGAAGCGGATTATCACTGGGCATGCGAAATTCTTCAGCAACATCAATTAGACAAAATTTGCCCGGTGCTATTTTCGCCCGTGCATGACAGACTTAATCCAGCGACACTGGCCGAATGGATATTGCGGGATAAACAACCGGTAAGGATGCAGATTCAATTACATAAACTATTATGGGGAGATGGGCCTGGACGATGACATATCGAATGGCATTATTTAATACTTTCTCTCATACAGTATGAAAAAAGCGGTTGTACTGCTCTCAGGCGGACTGGATTCAGCGACAACACTGGCGATTGCCAGAAATAAACAGTTTGCCTGCTATGCGTTAAGTATTGATTATGGACAACGACATTATTCAGAGCTAAAGGCAGCCCGGCATATTGCCCAGACATTGGGTACGCATGCCCATCACATTATAAAAGTGGATTTAACAGCATTTGGAGGCTCTGCACTGACTGACCTGTCGATTGCTGTCCCGACAGCAAAAGACCATACCGACATTCCAGTCACTTATGTACCTGCGCGTAATACAATCATGTTGTCATTAGCGCTGGCATGGGCTGAAACACTTATCTCTCACGATATTTTCGTCGGCGTTAATGCCGTTGATTACTCCGGGTACCCGGATTGTCGCCCGGAATATATTCAATCATTTGAGAGTATGGCTAATTTAGCGACCAAGTCTGCTATTGAGGGCAATAAGGTAACGATCCATGCACCACTCATCAATTTATCAAAGCAGGACATCATCCGAACGGGCATTGCATTAGGCGTTGATTACAGCATGACTGTTTCCTGCTATCAGGCTGATGAGGCCGGCCTGGCTTGCGGGATTTGTGATTCCTGCCATATTCGCCACACCGGGTTCATCGCAGCCGGTATAAAAGATCCAACGTCTTACAAAATACTCCCTATCACATAGTAAACATAGTAAAAAAGAAGTGGTCTCACAAATTCGGACAGTCTGTTAGGTAGTAATCTTGCTCAATCTATTCAGGGGGAGACTAATTACTAAGAAATCCACAAAATAGTATCTACTCGCCCTCCATAAAATCGAACCTAATTCACTATAGCCCAAATGCCTTAAGTCTAAAAAGTATAAATGGATCATTAAATCCTTTATCGCTAAGACATCCAATAAAAGCAATATTAATAGCTTCATTTCTGAAATATGTTTCTTGCAATGCTAAAGTATGTGCAATATTTGGGTTTCGCATATAAAGAAAGTCAATAGCTTCCAAAAATTTAATACTTGCACATGATTTAAATTCCTCAAAATTCAAATTTATATTAGAGAAAGTCTTAGATGTGTTAACCAAGTTATACTTCCTTTTTGACACATTAGATAACTCAAAACCTGGAATTTTGAGTTTACGTTTTATTTTAAAATCTCCATCTTTATCCAATTTTCCAAGTCGGTAAATTAATTCTTTTTCGTTAGATTTCATACTATCCATGTAAAGGCGCTTTTTCTCATCGGCTATACTCACAGGCTCCGACAAATATTTTAATATTTCTCTTCTGATATCATAGCTTCGGTCTCCATAAAGACTCGGCAATTGATTGAGATAATCGAGAAGTTCATCAATATTGCCATGTTGATTGCTCATCCACCCCTTGACTTGGCTGAGAACATCACTGTCATATGAACTTAATTCTGCAAAAGGGAGTAATAGCTTGGCAGTAAGTTGATCAAATGAATCTGTTGATTTTACTGGGGAGCAAGCGCTATTCTTAAGAAAGCTATTGTTGGATAGTTTTTTAAAATAACTTAAGTATTCTTTTGATTTAAGGAGATCATTTAACGGTTTTTGAAGTACTACAAAATCTATTGAATCCCATGAGAATTCAGGAGGTCGAGAAAACGAACGCCCCCCGCTCAAAAAGAATTTATAGGGTTTTGCATGCGCAGGACCTAACTGCAATGATATTTGATTAAGAGGCCTGCCTCCCAGGTCTCTCGTCTATGTAGCCAGTACCCAAATTCATCTCTCAATGTGGAATTGACTTTTCCATGCTGATCATAGTAATCCCAAAACTCACGTTCGGCGCTTGAAAGTGCGTCTCCCCATGTATTTATTATTGATCGCATCTCTATATATGAAGATGCTGCATTATTCAATATATCAAATGCTGATATCATACGGCGACGTTTTTCAATTACAATGATCTTTGGGTCGTTTGGTGAAACCTAATCTAATTTAGGTAACACAAGAGGAATTTTCTGACAATCCCTGAGTGGAGTATGACATGATGCAACAATTGGCTTAGCTTTTGTATATTGTGCCACCGGTTCTGTATCGACTTTACTTTTTTGCCAAGCTGTTCTTTGTGCTCTCCTTTCTAATATTTTCTGTTCATCCGGCAGTTGTTTGGGATCAGATCTGACGTCAGTACGATTAGCATCCGTTGGCATATCACTCAGATTACTTTGGTTTGAGTATCTGTCTGAAATTTTAGATTTGTGCGAGTCTGTATTCGTAGGTGGATTTTCACTTTGTGATTTTTGTTCATTCGCGGGTTGAGATGCCGTATTATTAACAGCAGCGCCCACCACCATGCCAGTCGCCGCTCCAGTAGCTGCACCAATTAATGCTCCCATCTTGCTATCTTTACTAGCAATAGCACCAAGAACTGCTCCTGCTGCAGCACCTATCCCTGCACTTTGTACTACTTGATGTTTAGATGACGTGTTCGCGCAACTAGTCAGCAGAATTGCTACAACAATTGAAGTTGTTATTTTTATAGGCATTTTCAATAATAAATTTGATGGCATCTGCATCTAAAAGTTTTTAAAAAAAATAAAAGTAGCGTAAGAGTATTTATGGCGAAAACTTGTTGATATAATTGATTATTTATACAGATATCTAAAGTTTTTAATTATATTATGTATCGATTTGATTTGTAAATATGCAGGCAATGTGATGTAGAGAACAAATAAGCTGTCCGGTTATTAGTTCAGGACATTCTCTCGATACACACACCGAGCTTTTTCACGCCACGTATAATATCGATCTTTGCGACACTGACTTTTACCCAGGGAGAATTAAATTCGGTCAGAATGACCTGTGCGATATGTTCCGCCAAGGCTTCCAGCAAAGAAAAATGCTTTCCAGTCAGGATTTCGTTGATGCGTTCTACAATCAGCGCATAGTCCAGTGCATCATCGATATTATCTGTTTTACAAGCCAGACTGCTTGGCAGCGCAATTTCCAGATCCAGTTGAACAGTTTGCGCGACTTTGCGCTCCCATGGATAAATTCCGATTAAAGTTTTTGCTTTAAAGTCATGTAGAAAAATAATATCCATTAATAATATATCGCTAAAATGAGCAGTGTATTTTGATTTAGAAACGAGGAAAGAATGTTATGAAGCAAACAAGATTCTATTCTATTTTGTTAAGGCAATACTAATCCTGATGACAATATTAGTTTTTATATTACTGGCCTACCTATTGGGCTCTATTTCTTTTGCGGTTATTACCAGCTGGATTTTCAAGTTGCCTGATCCGCGCACATATGGTTCAAAGAATCCGGGTGCAACAAATGTCCTGCGCAGCGGTAAAAAAACCGCCGCCATCTTGACACTGCTGGGTGATGCGGGCAAAGGCTGGCTTGCCGTATGGCTCACACAACACTATGCCCCGCTCTGGGGCATGGGTGCTGAAACTGTTGCGGCGGTAGCGCTGGCGGTATTTATCGGACATGTTTTTCCGGTATTCTTGCACTTTCAGGGGGGCAAAGGAGTAGCGACCGCAGTCGGCGTGCTGTTCGGATTAAATGTGTGGGTGGGCCTGCTGTCTATCTTCACCTGGCTCTCAGTCGCCATGATATGGCGGATTTCTTCATTATCAGCATTGGTTGCAGCGGGATTGGCGCCCATTTATTCACTCATATTATTTGGTCTTGATGTTAATACGCTGGCAGTTTTACTTATGTCATTCATACTAATCTGGCGTCATCAGGCGAATATCATCAATTTGATTGCCGGCAAGGAAGGACGTATCGGCGAAAAAAACTCTGCTGCGCCTTAATCAGTCGGTCAATGACTCAAGCACTTCCAGATCCCAACGTGCTTTGACAGTAAAAGAACATGCCGGTACCCGATTTTTAGGGTTCATGGCCTGCAACCGCATCGCACCGGCAAATGCAATCATGGCACCATTGTCTGTACAGAATTCAAATTCAGGATAAAAAACAGCGACTCCCTGTGCAGCAGCCTTACTCGTCAGACTCTCACGCAACTGATAATTTGCACCAACACCGCCTGCTACCACCAATTGCGTTAAACCTGTTCGTGATAAAGCAAGCAGTGATTTTTCTGTCAGAACATCAACAACAGCTTCCTGAAAAGCCAGTGCAATATCAGCGCATGTTTGCGGAGTGATTTCGTGCTTATTAACCAAAGTCAACACAGCTGTTTTTAAGCCGCTAAAACTAAAATTGAGATCCCCGCTGTGAATCATGGGGCGCGGTAATTTGAAGCGTCCCGATCGCCCTTGCTGCGCCAGCTTCGACAATGCCGGTCCTCCCGGGTAGGCTAATCCCAGTAATTTTGCCGTTTTGTCAAACGCTTCACCGGCAGCATCATCGACCGTTTCACCTAACAATTTATATTGCCCCATTGCATCAACCTGCATTAATTGCGTATGACCGCCCGATACCAGCAACGCAATAAACGGAAAACATGGAGATGGCGTGGATAGAAGCGGAGACAACAGGTGCCCTTCAAGATGATGAATACCCAGCGCTGGAATTCCCAGCGCAAAGCTGAGTGCCGCACCAATACTCGCACCTACCAGAAGTGCGCCAGCCAGCCCCGGACCTTGGGTATATGCGATAGCATCAATTTCCTGCAAATTGCAGTGGGCACTTAGCAACGTCTGATCAATCAAGGGAAGCACACGTCGAATATGATCGCGTGACGCAAGCTCCGGGACAACACCTCCATACTCTCGATGCATTTCCACCTGTGAATAAAGCGCATGACTCAACAGGCCCCGTTCTGTATCATAAAGCGCGATGCCTGTTTCATCACAGGAAGTTTCGATACCCAAAATGATCATAAGGAAGTCGTGATTGAATGTTCTTTTATAACAGAATTCTTGGTGTTATAATTGAAGGCTTTTGTTGCGTCCTGCGGTTTCGGGAAGTTTATCGTCATACTGAATTATATATTAACAAAACGGAGATCTTGCTTATTTATGACAACTATTAAAGTTAAAGAAAACGAACCATTTGAAGTGGCCATGCGCCGTTTTAAACGCACTATAGAAAAAACTGGTTTGTTAACGGATTTGCGCGCACGCGAGTTTTATGAAAAGCCAACAGCAGAACGCAAACGCAAACTGGCTGCCGCTGTAAAACGCAACTACAAACGATTACGCAGTCAATTATTGCCGCCCAAGCTTTATTAAGTCAGCATCAATTCACTGGCAGGAAGAATAGTCTTCAAGCACCTTGGCACTGCCTTTACTGAACGTTCAGAATGAGCGCTGACCTTGATATACTGACGAAACAATTCAATTAAGTAGAAATTCTCATTATGACTCTGAGACAGAGAATTACTGAAGACATGAAAGTTGCCATGCGTGCCGGTGATACCAAGCGACGAGACACTATTCGTTTGCTACAGGCCGCCATCAAGCAACGGGAAGTGGATGAACGGATTGAGCTGGATGATGCCGCCGTCATTGCCGTCATTGAAAAGATGCTGAAGCAACGCAAAGATTCCATTGCACAGTACGAGGCTGCACAGCGGAATGATCTGGCTGACATTGAAAAAGATGAAGCCTCCGTATTAAGCACCTACATGCCACAGGCACTCAGTGATGCTGAAATAGATCATCTGATTGCCGAGGCAATTGCCACCACTCATGCACAAGGTATGCAGGACATGGGCAAAGTGATGGCCCTGCTAAAACCGCAGCTTGCGGGGCGTGCTGATATGGCCAAAGTATCCAGCCTCATCAAAGGAAAGATATCCAGCTGAATATTTTCCACATCTACTTTATCGCGCCTCATTGAAAAAAATCTGCCGCCATTCTAGTTTCTGTATTTATACTAGAGCGTGTTGGTCATTATTGATTATTTTCGATTAATGATTCCTCAGTCTTTTATTCATGACTTACTAAATCGTGCAGATATTGTTGACGCGATTGACCGCCATGTCCCTCTAAAAAAGGCTGGGGCTAATTATATTGCCTGCTGCCCGTTTCATAATGAAAAAACCCCATCATTCACAGTCAGCCAAACCAAACAGTTTTACCATTGTTTTGGTTGTGGCGCACACGGTAATGCAATTAGCTTTTTGATTGAGTATAGCGGACTAAGCTTTGTCGAAGCAGTGAATGATCTGGCTACCAGCATGGGGATGCAAGTACCCATACAACAGGAAATCGCACCTGCCGCACAATCTGACTCAAACGATCATTCCCATCTTATAGACGACCAATATAGCTCTGAAATATCGACACATGATCTACTCGATGTCATGCAGAAGGCTGCCCGATTTTACCGGGAGCAACTGAAAACTTCAGAAACAGCCATCGCCTATCTTAAGAAACGTGGCTTATCCGGCAAGACAGCCGCACGATTCTCGATTGGCTACGCTCCTTCTGGCTGGCAGAGCCTTGAAACGGTTTTCACTGATTACAAGTCCGAAATAACCAAAAATTTATTAACGAAGGCCGGATTAGTCATTACCAACGATGAAGGCAAGCAATATGACCGCTTCAGGGATCGGGTCATGTTCCCGATTCTTAACCAGAAAGGTCAGATCATTGGGTTTGGCGGACGAGTACTGGATCACGGGGAACCTAAATATTTGAATTCTCCTGAAACTATTTTATTTGAAAAGAGCCAGGAGTTATACAACCTTTTTTCGGCACGGCGAGCCATTCGTGACGCCAGATGTGTCGTGGTTGTCGAAGGATACATGGATGTCATCGCGCTTTCCCAGCACGACATCGATTACGCTGTTGCTGCATTGGGCACAGCCACAACCAGCTTTCATATACAGAAATTGTTGCGCCATACGGATAATATCGTTTTCTGTTTCGATGGTGATCAAGCTGGAAGAAAGGCTGCCTGGCGAGCTCTGGAAAACAGCTTGCCGCAATTGATGGATGGCAAAGTTTTAAGCTTCCTGTTTCTTCCTGAAGGAGAAGATCCGGATAGTTACGTCACTCAATTCGGTAAAGAAGCATTTGAGCAACAGCTCAAACGAGCCATGCCATTGTCTGATTTTTTCTTTAAGGAACTTTCATCGAGAATAAACCTTCAAACCAGCGAAGGTCGCGCCAGGTTAATCAGCGAAGCGAAGCCATTATTGCAGCAAGTAAGGGCACCTGCGCTCTCACTGATGCTTTTGAAGCGTTTAGCTGAGTTAAGCAGCATTGATCGGAATGAATTAAGTACCTTGTTACAGTTACCAGTAAAACGGGCTCCCACAGGTCGGGTACGAGAAAATATCCCCAGAAAACAACCTGTCACGCCTTATCACTGGTTGATTCTGATGCTGCTGTATAACCCAAGCGCTGTTTATAAACTGGAAAAAAGTTTACTGGCCGGATGTGATGGAAATAGCGAAGAAATCATTGCCTTAAAAACATTGGTTGAATTTCTTGATTCTCACCCCAATCTAATTGAAAGCAAATCAATGCCATCACTACTTATCTACTTACAGGACAGTCCGTATAGGCCTTTATTGGAAAGTATAGAAAGTGAGACACTCGAGTGGGGAGATACCATTGATCTGGAAGCGGAATTCTCGGGAGCACTCATGAAATTACAGCAGATGCAACGAAACAAACGTATGACCGAATTACATAGCAAATCTCTGAATATGTTGACTGATGAAGAAAAAAAAGAGCTCCAGCGATTAGCAATGTTATGAAATTAGAAATTAGTAATCAGGTGTCAGTCATATCGAATTTTGATATAATCTGACGTTCTCAGCTTTTATATTTATCCATATTATTGGAATCCAATATGCCAAAGACAAAAGCGGCCCAGTTAAAAGATACTGAAGTCACAATGAAAGTGAAAGCCACTACTAAAAAAGCAAAAAAAATAGATAGCGATACCGCAGAAAAAAAAGAAACCAGAAAATCGGCAGGCACTGTAGAAAAGAAAGTAAAAACGACCACCAAAATAACTGAAAAAGAGACTGTCAAAAGAACAGCAACCAAAGACTCCGTCAGCGTAAAAGTATCGCGTGAAGTCACAAGTGCTGTGGATGAGATCACTGAAGTGGTCGCTACTGAGTCTAATGGTACAAAAAAATCTAAAAATGGTGGCAGCAAGAAATCCAGGACTTCTACAAGCACTGAGCAGATTACTGTTTTAGAATCAATCTCTGCTGCGCATGACGGTAGTGCGCAATCTCAGGATATCGAAGCGCGGCGCATGCGCCTAAAATTACTCATCGGGTTGGGTAAAGAACGCGGCTATCTGACTTACGCAGAGATCAATGATCATTTGCCCGATGACATGCTGGATGCAGAGCAGATAGAAGGCATCATCAGCATGATTAATGACATGGGCATTTCCGTGCATGATGAAGCACCGGATGCAGAAACATTGTTAATGTCTGATGCCGCAACAACGGTTGCTGATGAAGATGTCGCAGAAGAAGCGGAAGCAGCCCTCTCTACCGTGGATTCAGAGTTTGGACGCACCACTGACCCTGTACGTATGTATATGCGGGAGATGGGTTCGGTCGGCCTCCTCACCCGTGAAAGCGAAATTGAAATAGCAAAACGCATCGAAGGCGGCCTACGCCACATGATTCAAGCCATTTCTGCATGCCCGCCAATTATTGCTGGTATTGTTGGTCTGGCCAATGATGTTGAAAAAGATACTCTGCGCATTGATGAGGTTGTCGATGGATTGCTTGATGCCAATGCACAGGACATCATGAACGAAGAGTTTTCGGAGGAATCATTGGAGCGCGAGCTAGAGTCCAATGACCTTGGCGACGATGACGACGATGAGGATGGTGATAGTGCCGCATTAGCCAATGCAAACTTGTTAAAACTCAAAAGCGATGCGCTGGAACGTTTTGCAATCATTCGAGAAATCTACAACGAAATGCAAACGATCCTTCAGAAAGAAGGACCGTACCACAAAGAATATATCGTACTGCAAGATAAAATCTCAGCAGAACTGATGGCTATACGCTTTTCTGCAAAACTGGTGGAAAAACTCTGCGACATGCAGCGTGATCTTGTTGCAGATGTACGTAATTACGAACGTAAAATAATGGAACTCTGTGTATCCAAAGCAAAAATGCCCCGGAATTATTTCATTAAAACCTTTCCTGGCAATGAAACCAACTTTGATTGGATAGTACAAGAGATCGAATCAGGCAAACCATATAGTCAGGCACTTGAGCACTACAAACCTGCCATTATGGAAGAGCAGCAGAACTTGCTAGCACTCAGAGAAAGAATTGGCATACCGATCAAAGACCTGAGGGAAATTAATCGCAAAATGTCAACGGGTGAAGCAAAAGCCCGTCGGGCGAAGCGAGAAATGACTGAAGCGAATTTACGTTTAGTCATTTCTATTGCCAAGAAGTACACCAACCGCGGCTTGCAATTTCTTGACTTGATTCAGGAAGGCAACATCGGCTTGATGAAAGCCGTTGATAAGTTTGAATACCGGCGTGGATATAAATTTTCCACCTATGCCACATGGTGGATACGTCAGGCCATTACGCGATCCATTGCAGATCAGGCCCGCACTATCCGCATACCGGTTCACATGATTGAAACCATTAATAAAATGAATCGTATTTCACGCCAGATTCTGCAGGAAACAGGACAAGAACCGGAACCCGCACTACTGGCGCTGAAAATGGAAATGCCTGAGGAAAAAATCCGCAAGATTCTAAAAATCTCCAAAGAGCCCATCTCGATGGAAACACCGATTGGCGATGATGAAGACTCTCATCTGGGCGACTTTATTGAAGACTCAGCAACCATGGCTCCAGCCGATGCAGCCGTTTATGCCAGTCTACGTGGCGTCACAAAGGATATACTTGACTCATTAACGCCTCGCGAAGCAAAAGTACTGCGGATGCGTTTTGGTATTGAAATGAATACTGACCACACACTGGAAGAAGTTGGAAAGCAGTTTGATGTAACGCGTGAACGTATTCGGCAAATTGAAGCCAAAGCCCTTCGCAAATTACGCCATCCAGCACGATCAGAACGTCTGCGCAGCTTCCTGGACACTGGCAATAGTTAAATAAAAGCTTAAAAATAATAATATTCGGGTCTGTAGCTCAGTTGGTTAGAGCAGGGGACTCATAATCCCTTGGTCGTAGGTTCAAGTCCTACCAGACCCACCACCAAATCAAGCACTTAGTGACTAAAAATCCTAAGTGCTTTTTTCTTTCCTGAGAATTGTAACCGTTTTGTAACCGCACTTTATCAATGACACCGGGTTGCATCAAGGAAGCAACAGGCAATAAAAAACCCACCGAAGCGGGTTAGTGTGATTGAAGGTATTGTCTTTTAATCTTCATGTAGATTGTCGCCTCTTTCTATTCCTGTTTCTGAAAGGTTGGTTTTAAGTGAGTAGGCAAGATCGATCGCCTGGATTTGATAGTACAAGTTACGTGCTTCTATTATTAAAATAACTTCTACAATAAGAATTCCTATAACTAGATATCGTATAAACATAAAGTTATCTCCACTTCTCTCTACTGACAGCTTTTATGCTAAACCAAATCTAGATGGTAGCCTGTGAGTTTTCGCACATTTAATTGATATATTTGGATAACAAAAAACCCGTCATCAAGACGGGTTAGTTTTGACACAATTAAAAACAACCATCCGCCTATGCTTTTCTGGTACTGGCACTGGTTGATGCGGTTAAATCAAACTAAAGGGGAGAATGTCGATTTATACTTTTTAGAGTTATTTATTCTTCATTGGTTCCCTCTGACAATTCTGGCGTTGTATTCTCTATTACTTTTTTAGCAAATTGGACTGAATCTGTTGAAACGTTCAGCAGTTTTGCGGCTTCGGATTGAGTTGTGGAAATTTCCACATCTGCTTTCTTTTGCCCATGATGTAAATTCGCCAACTTAGCCACAACCAAAGTCAGCGTTGAGTTTTCAATTTTTAAATCATCGTTCCTTACCGCATCATTCTTAGTGTATGAAGGCATACTGTACATTTCATTATCATAAAGTTAAATTAATTCTTGTTTTCATGATCCATCAAATTCAAATTCCTGGCTGTGAGTTTTCGCACATTTAATTGATATATTTATACGACAAAAAAGCCCAGGGCATGTGTAAAACCCCCTAGGCTATTGATAAATAATCGCTTAAACGCTATCGTAGTGAGTTTTCTATTCCTGAATTGGCGGTAAATTCGCGAAGTTTTCAAGAATCGCCCTGAATTATAACGCTTACCTTATTCCATTGTTAGAAAATGGGTTTTCTTTCCGTGGGTTTTGTGCGAATACTTTGCTTCGGTCAGACGGGTTCATGCCCATTTTGGCCAATAATGTATTGAGCATATTCAAGTGCGTTCCCATCATTCCAGCACCAACTTCCCAAAATTCAGCCAGTAAGACAGAAGTTAACTCTACAGTATGCCGGTCACCTTTGGTTAATACGCCATAAGGTGAATTTTCAATTATCTCGTTCCAAGCTTTTAATTGCTGCTCACTAAGGCGGTCGGGTGGCTCTCCAAGCTCATCAAGGTTCTGAGGTTCATTTGCCCTAATAACACCCCTGTATGGGTTCTTTTCAAAAGCTCCGCTTAGTTTCAATACATTTGTTGGTTTTCTTGGTCTTGCCATAATCAACCTATAATGTGGATGTGAATATTTGTGCCCCGATTGGTACCTTAGCCTTAAAGCTGGGGGGAATGCGACCACTCCACCCCCCCACCAGAAATTATCTCCGGGGTATTGGCACCCATTTGCCGTACTTGAGTTCTAACATCCTCATCCGTCGCCGCAACTCATCGGCTGTTCGGTCTTCTGGCTTATCGCGTTCAAGATGAGTCTGAAGATCGGGTATCCGCTTAGTGTTGCTCAGCTTTCTAATCTGCATTGATGCGTATTCCATTTTTTATACCTCCAAAGTGAAATATGATTAATCCAAACTCAGCCAGTCGCCCGCCTTCGCAATTAGTTTTACTGGCTGTTTTGTCGTCTCTGTTTTGCTTGGTATGTGTGAATGCAAACTGGCAGGCAATTCCTTCTTAGTAATAAACCCAAACTCAAGGCATTCAAGCAGATACCGGCTGATATAGCTGTGATTATCACTTACCTGACCTATACCTTTGAAAGGCATTGCCCGAATGACACCAGTATTGTTTACGCCTGCCATATAAAGCTGATCACGCAACTTATGTTCATCTGCTAATGCCTTTTCCAATTCAAGCAAAGCAAAGACGATAGCCTTCACATTTGAGCGGTGCTTTGGCAGAACCTCCAAAGCGATTGATTCGCTTACTTCCATGGTCGCTTTGTCCAAAACTGATTTGTGCATCTCAATTGCCCGGTTATGAATAGCAATCTTTTCGGTCAGCTCAGCATAATTTTTATGAAAGAAATCGTTGCTTGGGATGTTTACATCAGCACCATTCAGCAATGCTTCAGCCTGCATATCAAGCTTGGACTTTTTCTGCTGCCTACCATTGGCGTTTTCGTTTATCTGTAACAAGCGGGAATCGCGCTCAGTCTCCATATTTCTGAGTTCAAGTCGCAGGTCATTCAGTTTATTTTTTGCCTCAACATACCGAGCATCGCGCTCTAAATTAATATTGTTCATTATTGTTTATCCTATGTAACTATATGATTATTATAGCATATATTGCATGCGATGTGTTATGCTTTATCACCTCCTTATTTGTCAGAATAACGTTGTCAGGGTCATTAACAGGCTCCCCAATCTTATGAAGCCACGCTTGAATCATTTCAATTTGAATGTTTATATTTTTTCCACAAAACAAAGTCAGCGAAAAATGCAACACTTCCGACACTTCAAGCGCTGGTGCGGGTTTCAGGCTGATATATTCAGCACTGACCCAGCACCAGCCTAGGAATCCAGCACTAATACGGTACAGATTCATCCTTACTGCCGCTGTATGGCGGCTCATGATCTCGCTTAATCTTGATTCCAGTAATCCCCCCCTACCAGCGCCGCATTTACAATCATCATGATGGATATCTTGATAATCTAAGAGTGTTATTGTCATAGTCATCCTTGTGTTTTATTTTTTACTAAAAATATATTTTTCTTACCTATACAAACCACCCACACCATACAAACCGAATAAACCATACAAACCAAACAAACCGCATGCCTATTGGGTTTTCATGGTTTTCATGGTTTATTGGGTTTATATAGGGAGGGGTAGTTTGTACGGTTTACGCAGTGGGGTGCCTCCCATAAATACAGACACAACACCACAATGGCTGAAATCAGTAACCATCCTTTCCACTTCTATACTCATCAGCCGTGGCAGTATCACCTAGCAAGTGATAGATACTCGTATTATTAACGTCAAGAGTGACGCCCCACTGCTTACCTCTATATCGATCAAGAATAAGCCTGACCTTTTGTTGGGTACCAGCGCCGCTGGCATTCGTAGCTTTCACTAAATCAGTTTTTTTCGTGATACCACTACTGATCACTTCCTTAATTATTTCGATAACGGGCAAATCCTTCTCAAGGTTTTCTGCGGCTTCAGCTTCGGACTTTGCTTTATAAAGGTCATCCTGAGAATGACACTTAACGGAATCCACCAAAGCGCTGTATGATTGCTGCTTCTGTGTTAGATAACTGAAGCAAAGCTCGCGCTCAACATCGCCCCGGCTCTTTACATTTTCAAAAATAACTGTCCTCTCTGTGTCGCCCAAACCAGTTTTCTTTGCATCCATAATGTAGGCGCAATCTGCGTCATCGATCACATCCGAAGTTCCGCCAGCTACTAACTTGCCGTCGCCATCGCGTCGCTTATTTGTATGCGCCAGCAGAATAAATGTGCCCCCTTGACCAACAACGCTGCGAGCCGCTTTCATGAACAAACTGGCGGCTTTTTTGTCCATTAAATCCGCGAATTTTTTGAGCGTGTCCAGAATAATGACCACGCCATGCGCAGCATCATCCCTTATTAACAGTTTTAGGTGTTTTGCAAATTCCTCTACCTTGAAGCCATTATGATCCGGCGCAATCATGTTCATGCCATACTGCTTGAATATTTCGGCCTTCGTGATGAGCCCCTTATATGTGTCATCCGCGTTTATATAAAAAACGTCAGCACCGTTGATGCGCCCGGCCTTCACGCTATCAATCAACATTTTGATAGTAAGCAAGGTTTTCCCGGTATTTGGGGCTGCATATAACGCTGTAATCTGTCCTGACAAAGCCACTCCGTCCATTACAAAAACATCATTCAGCATTTTTTCCTGCATAGCTTCAACGTCTCCCGTAATATCAAATTTCTTGAAACTAAACCCCTCTGGCTCGTCATCCGAACAATCACTCTCGAATTCTGATTCAGAGTCATCTTTGTCCTTATTAAAAAGCCGGTTGATCTTGTCGAGAACATGTTCTTTTTCGGGTTTTTTATCGCGACAAGGGATATGCTCATGCGCATCGGGATCGTAGTTACTTCCAATTTCATCGCCAATTGGCTTATTAATCATGGCGTTTCCCTCCTCGATTGATAAACCAATCTACCAAGGAAAGTGGCAGGAATTCCCATATGACAAGCAATATCAGAAAGTTATCTAGTCTGGTATAATGTTTTTGTGTGTTTTTAAATTCGCCCTTGCTCCCCAGCCGGGCGTTTCCGCTCATAGACATGGTCTACCCCTCCACGCCTAAAACTTTCTTGATTTCCTTCACAGGCCAGGCTAAACGACCATTGATACGAAGCGGACGTATTGCACCATTATCTAGGCAAGCCCATGCGCGCATCGTCTGTGCTTTTCTATCCAGATAGTAGGCGGCTTGCTCTGTTGGTACTGTTGGACGTGTTACTGATTCAATCGGTGGGAATGTTTGATTTGTTACTGCTTCCATTTGAAACCTCACTTTGTGATTAATGAGAATTCAATATTTCATACCGCTTTTTTTACCTTCATGCGGCGGTATGATTAATTGTGGATTTATGCGGGCTTATGAGTGATTATCCGGTATGAATGCGGTATGGTGGGGCGGTATGAGTCAACAGTACATTTAGCTATACGTTTTTTCTTTCCATTCATCAGCCCAATCTTTTAGTGCTGGTTTTTTGAATGCTTGATTAAGTTTTTCTAGTGTTACTCCATCATTAAGCAAGTACAAGCCAATTTTGACAGGATCCCAAAGTGATGGACTTGTTTTACGGCCTCTTATACCTTTTGCTACGCGGCAACCCATCAGCGCGACGGAAGGTGATGCAAGATTTTTAAGCCAATGACTATAATCCCATTTAATGCCTTGAAATGCTTCCGCAACTTTCTGTTTTTCAATGGCTCCAATAGCTTCCATGTTTTTAATAGCTGGTTCTGCATTGTGTGTTTGAATTTCTCCGCGAACTCCCATTTTATTAATAGCAGAATGTATAGATTCCAATGCTCCTCCGGTAATTCCTGCCATAGCCATGTTTACAAGTAAAGGATGTTCCTGAGGTTCAATACAAACATATTCATTCTCTTTCAGCCAAGGATCGTCGCCATATCTTCCGGCAATACTGATCTCAGTTTCGCCACATGCCAATAACTCGAAAACGTGTATAGGATAAAGTGGGATGGTTCGCCATGGCATATTGCGCTGGCGTATAAAAGGGCTGACTGCCGATGTCGCCGGTTGCATATCTATATGGTAAAGTGCGAATCTTGTTTTTATTGGCGGCGCTGCGCGAATAAGTGTCGGTTGCCCCTCTCCATTTGGGCGCGGTTTATAAACCTTTAAGGCAGCATCTAGAACACTTCTTTCAGTCCATTGTTGATCGGCCTTTCCGGCCAAATACGCAGCGGCTTCTTGCAACGTGTTCCATTCCAGCTTTGCCATATACGCTCCTTTTCAGCGTCCTTTGTAAGAAGCCACTGTCAGGCCAGCAAAGGTTTCTGGCTTTTCCCCTTTGGTAATTACTCGCAGGGTAGGCAGCGGCTAAACCGTTATTCCGTTACTTCTTGTTTTGTTTCTGCGTTATATGTGACTATCCAAAGCGTGCGCAATGTTCGCACGTTCCACTTTCGGCAATCCTGATTTGCGTGCATTCCACAGGTCATAAGTCGCTTGCTGTGCAATCCATAGATCGGCTTTCCCTCCATTTTCTATTCCAAGCCATCCTTCAATCCGCAATGCCATTTCCGAGGATATTGCAGCACGTCCGTTTAACACGCGCGACAAGGCGGCGCGGCTAACATTTAACTGTTTGGCAGCATCTGTAACCGATAATCCCAAGGCTGGCAATACATCATCCTTTAAGGTTTCTCCGGGGTGCGGTGGGTTGTGCATTTCGCTCATATTCAAACGCTCCTAGTGATAATCTTGATAATCAACCAAAACGGCATCTTCATCTTTAAAGGTGAATGTCATTCGCCAGTTGCCGTTTACCGTTACTGAATAATGCCCGGCAAGATTGCCGCTTAAAGAATGCAAACCCCAGCCGGGAATATTCATATCATTTGCTTGCTTGGCAAGATCAAGCCTCACTAATTGCCTTCTCAATCGCGCGGCATGGTGCGGCTGTATTCCCGATAAATTGCCGTTAATGAAAAAAGCTTGCAATCCTTTATGCCGGAAAGTCTTTATCATGCCTCATTGTATAGTGTAGCGTTACATGTTGCAATTATCATTTAACTGCCTGTAATCCTGATTGTGTTGGTATAAATTCAATCCCGGCCTGTTCCAATATCCACGCTTCTATTTTGACGTGCCACACGCGCAACAGATCGAGCGGACGACGGATATAATGTTTTTCTCGCACTCCTTGCGGTTTGTGCCCTTGAATCTGCGCAGCGATACCAGCGGGCATTTCTATCCATTCGCACAAGCTGGCAAATGATCTTCGTAATCCGTGCAGAGTCACAGCCAGACTAGTAATAGCACACGCCTTATCATGCGCAATACGCGGCTCGACTAAGTGCCCACTTGCTGAAGTCAGACTACTGAATACCCATTCATTGCGGCGTGGTAAAGCAGCCATCAAATGCGCTGCATACGGTGTTAATGGAATTATTCTAAAGTCTTCCACCTTGTCTTTTATGGTTATAGTTTTCCATTGAAAATCTATATCTGCCCAGCGAACAGAAATTAGTTCATTGGGACGGGCACCAGTTAACAATAAAGCTTGCAGATATGCAGATATAACAGGATTTTGAATTTGTTTGACGGCATTAAACCATGCGGGCAATTGTTCACGCTGCAATGCATCATTTTTGGCTATCGGTTTGCCTAAATGCCTTTTAATCTCTTTGCTCTGCGCGGCGTTACTCATAACAATTCCACCGTAGACAGGATGAGCTATGCACCAATTCAAAAATGTACTTAATAGTGTTCTGGCATTACGGGCGCGGGCTGGTCTTTTGGTTCCTTCAATCTTTGCCCATGCTACCAGCTTTTCGTTAGTAAGATCGACAAACCGAACGGCTGCCAGTGATGCGAGTGTGCCCGGTTCTGTCAGCTTGTTGCTCCGCATTCTTTTCTCTCCCCCGGATTGCATAGCCCGCACATGGTCATGCAAGTGAAGCGCTCCCCAAGTAGATTTCATGACAGCTATATATTCATCCCATGCCTTGCCTACTGTCACAGTCTCACGGTCTTCCTGCGCTTTTTTTGCAGTGATAGCGGCTTCTTTGGCGGCAGCTTGATCGGCCTTCACTTGGCGGGGGTCATTGCCCTGATCAACTATGGTTTGAAGACGGCGCGCTTCTTTCTGGGCATCCCCGATGCTCCATACACTCACATCGCCAATGGTGATCCGTATTGTTTGCTTGTTAACTTTGGATTGAAAAATATAACGATTACGACTTGATCCAGGTGTTGCACGTACAGCAAGCCCCGGTACTTCATCACACCATAAAAAGGCTTGTGCCGCATCAGCAGGACATTTGAAGCCAGTAACCCGCCCGAACGTTAGTTTTACCTTCGCCATAATATCGCCCTAATTTTTGTAACCGTTTTGTAACCGCTTTTGCAGTATACAAGCGAATATTAATCAATACAACAATTAAGGGTAATACTTGTTTACATATGATTATTAATGAATTTGTATTTATAATGAATGGAGATCAACACTAATAAATAGCCACTTACGGGGACTCATAATCCCTTTGTTGCTGGTTCGAGTCCAGCCAGACCCATCAACCATCAAATGGTTAGCAGCAATGCTAACCATTTATTTTTTCTGCCAGGTACTTACGAAATAACACACCCCCACTATCGCATATGCGCCGGAATCCGATCACCAAAAAATTCACGCATTAAGAATTCTTCAAGTCCTGCGTTATCTTCCAGACGTGCTGACAAAACGATTACTCGGTGGAGTCGGTGTGATTCCCAATTAAAGTTACCTTTATGGTATTGTCGAATCAACTGAATCATCCTGCGAACGATTGCACGCTCTACATCACCGTTTGGCCCGGCATCTACTTCGACTGTTTCGAGCCGGGAGTTATTAATCCCTGTCGTCCAGGCACGAAACGTAAATTCAGCGGTTCGAGGCCCTATCCTGTTAATCTGAAAGATACCACTGGTGCCCGGTGTCTGAAGATTACGCTTGATATTTGCTGCCCTGATTTCTTCTCGCGATAGCTGCTGATGGCTGGGTGGCCTCGCTTCAGAATTCTGACGCTCATCAAAAATCCCCGCTTCACCACGACGCGCTTTGGCTTGATTAATATAATCTGACAGATCTTGAGGGGGTGTTGGAGTATCGGGCCTTATATATTCTTTCTCAGGCAATGATCTTACAGGTTTCGCCGGTTCGGTTGCTTTTGGCTTAACTGGCGATTTAGTTTGAGGGCTCTGGCGGGAAGGAGGCGGTACTTTTTGTTCCGGTTTACTGGCCTTTGGCTTAATCTGGGGCTGTGCCTGAGAACCCGTGGATGGAGGGGGCAATAATTTTTCTTCTTGTTTAGGATCAGGTAATTCTATAAAACTTGCATGAATAGGTGGTGGAGGTGCTGTAGCCTCTATTTCTGGCGCTTTCAGGAAAAAACCAAATCCCCAGATAATAATCAACCAGACAATCGCTGCCAGTGGCATTGACCACCAGAGCCGGATTTCCGCTGATCTAGAACTGACCATATTTTCCGAGCTATTTATGTTTGACCGCGATCAGGAAATGCTGGGCACCGGTTGTTCGCGCCTGTAACATCGCCTGCACGACGATACCTTGTGGCGCCTCGTTATCTGCCGAGACAATCAGCTTCTGTTGAGAATCATTGATCAATGGCTTGAGGGTAGCTGCCAGGGTTTCCAAGGTAACAGGTGTCTGATTAACAAAAATCTTGCTATCACTTGTGATCGTCAGGGTAACCGGTTTATCCGTACTGAGTTTCTCCGCTTTTCCTTCAGGCAAGTCGACCTGTAATGAGTCAAGCTTCTGCATGGATAGCGAAGCCAGCATAAACGTCGCCAGTAAAAAGAACATCACGTCAATCATCGGGATAATTTCAATCCGGCCTTTTGGCGCAGTTCTGGATTTACGCCTTTTCATGACTATTTCTGCCTTGTTGATCCAACCGAATGTTATCGATCAATCGCGTACCTAGACGTTCCATCTCATCCATCGTTTGTGATTGCAGGCGGGAAAAATAATTGAATCCAAACAGCGCAATTAATGCGATGATCAGACCAACGACAGTTGCTATCAGTGCTTCTGCCACACCTCCGGTCACCGCTGTCGGATTGACAAGACCTTCGCTGCCAATCACCTGAAAGGCCCGCATCATGCCGATCACCGTTCCAACCAGCCCAAGCAGAGGCGCTGCTGTCACGATGGTTTCCAATGCCCAGAGCCTGCGGGACAGAGAGGCTTCGATTAATTGCGCTTCATCCGCCGCTCGCGACTCAGTCCACCATGATGGGTGGTGTCTGTTAGAAATCACTACTTCGAAGAATCGTTTGTAATAGTGCCTCCTATCCAGCCCGGACAGTATTTTCTCCAGGTCTTCCCATTTGAAGCCATACGTTTCCACAAGATTTAACAAATCACTGGAAAGCCTTGCAAATCGCCAATAAATAAATGCTTTTTCAAGCAGGATTGCCAGCATGATGATTGCCAGCAACGATAACGGCAGAATAATTACCCCGCCGAGTTTTAACATATTCCACGTTTGATTTAGTTCATCCATAGTTGCCTCCAAATTGGGGATATTTCCACAGCTGCATAGGATTTAGCGCTGATTAGAAAATTTTTTGATATTAGAATAGAATCCTCAGGGTAGATCAAACTGTAGAGTGTACTGACTCAAATTTAGCTCCCGTCCTAGATTGAATAAATTAAGTGGCAGATCCATCCTCGTGCATTCCATAAACAAATAGGGAAATGCTATAACATTGAATCAAATGGTCGCTTAGAATAGTGCAAAACCGCAAGTGTTGGAATCATTTAATCATAATTAATTGAGGAAATTCCTGTTACTGTTTCATGGTTAAAACGACAGTTTGCAGATTCTTAGAAAAAACAAAGACCGACATCATGGATAAATTTAACCAGTTAATTATGCGAAAAATATTATTGGTGCTTTTCCTGACAATAGCTGCTTCTGCTCAGGCCAACTGGACTGCAATTGATTCTCCCACAAAAAAAGGAGAAACTCATTACTTCGACCTTGAGACCGTTCGCAAAAATGATCATTTCAGGAAGGTATGGGTATTATCAAGCTATGATAAAAAACAGACAGGTGGGTATCACTCGATCAAGACATTCTATGAATTTGATTGTACGCAGGAAAAAGCCCGATCAGTCACAATGCTGCTGTATCCAGACATAAAAGCTAGCGGTGATGTAATCGGCGCCCATCATGAAGAATCCACCGGCTGGTTTGATATTCCACCCGACTCAATTTTCAATCAGATTACCCGCGTGGTTTGTGACTAAAACCCACCACTGATCACTCGCACTTGTACCCCTGCAGAGATACCAAACACATAAAGCCTACGTTGATTTTGATGATTAGAAGATAAGCTTGAGGTTCCCTCTGTTTTTCGTCTTCCAAAGGGCGAACAATTTTATGCGATCAGCTTTTCTTTCTGTCGAGTGATTAGCTCAATCATTTAAAAACCGCATTGGTAATTTATAGCTCACTATTTTTCAGAGGGGGGAGCTCAGCTGTAAGTTGTCGTGTAATACGCATGCCTAAGGCGATCACACTTACCATACCAAGATAAAGCACAGCCCAGCGCAACAATAGCTCATCTTCCGTCAACCAGTCATTGCGATTAGCCCCCAAAAGAAATTGTGGTGCTGAGAACACAGCATCATATTTAAATAGCGTCGTTTCTAATCCCTGATTCAGCAGCCACCAGCTTAATAGCAAAGATAATGCACTACCAATTACTAAAACGATACTGTTGCGGAGGCTAGCATAAGAAAGAAAGGTTACATGCAAAGCGGTAAGTAACAGCAAAGCTCCTAAATAGGGTACACCATCGACTGCAATCAGTTCTACTATATTGTCAGTTATCGCCACATCCACAACAATCCATTTTGCTAACCACCATAATAAGACTAAGACGATAACCCCTCCCATCAATATAGGTAGATGCCAGAGACGATTAGCAAATAAGGCACACAGTGTCAACGGAACCAGTAATAGCCCATACAATGCTGAAAACCGTACAGTACTTTCTATCAGATTAATCGACGCAGCTGGCCAATCAGCAAGTCGATTACGCCAGTCATCTCCCCACAAATTCTCCTGCACAATCCTGCGGTACAAATCGGCTGCACCGGTAACATCATTAAGGCTTTCAGCAGTAACAGAAAGCTTGACTAATAGTAAGCTAATGCACACAGTCAGTACCAACCAAAATGGCAGCCAAAGTACAGGCCAAGATTTCCTGCCAGCCTGCTGAGCAATCCACCATGGTCCGGCGCCGGACCATAATAGTGCCACAGCAAATACTACACTGCCAAACAACCGCTGCACGCCAAATAGTTCGCGCAAATTATACGGCACGCCAGGCAATTGGATAAGCAACCACAAACCTAGGGCAATCGCTGTGATGCTCAGAAACATGAATACCCAATTCTTTTTTTGATTTCCAAAACTCCGTATTGATAATGGCACTGTTTCAAGTAAGGAAGTCTCCACACTTGGCTGGGAGTTTGCTTGAACGGCAGTTGTTGAGGAATACTGTTTCCGATGTAGTGCTATAGCGAAAGGTACCAGTACAGCTAAAATGATTATTGAAGTAGTATCACCATCATAGCCAACCAGAAAAACACGCACCCCTTCCAGCAGGAGCAGAAGCAGTGCAAGCAACGCTGGCCACAACCATAGTTGCCGGGTAAATAGCGAGTAACCAGACAGGCCGGACCACAGCAGTGAACCGATTGCCAACGCCTCAAACGCAGTAGGTGAGACAGCTTTTGTATTTCCAAACCACAGTAGTAGCGCAAATGGTGTTAGTGTGAATGCTCCATTGGCAGATTGACCTCGAAACGGCAACAGGATCGTAATAAGGTATACAATAAATGCAAGAATCGCTATTACATACCACATCCACGTTGTACGTAATATATATTCCAAGCGTTCACCGAGCAGCAGTCCAATGCCGATACCAAGCAAAGTTTCCCGCCGCAAATCACCATAAACCACTAAAATTTCAAATCCGATCAATACAGTAGCAGCAGCTACTACTACGAGAAAACGCTGTTGTAGTAGCTGTACTCGCAATAGCGCAATCATACCCAGAATAGCTGCCAACGAATGTTGCCATAGCCGCATCCATTCGAAAGGTGGTGCATAAAAGAATGTTTTTACATGTCCACGTAGCTCACCAATATCCAATGTGGGAATAAACGGAAAAGATTCGTATGTCAACCAAGCTAACACTAAGATAAGAGCAAACTTATCTTGCGGTTCTTTCATATGGCTTGCCTGGCGATATAGCCAAGGTGCCAGCAAATATGCAAAAAATATCCCTACGATGAGACCTAGAGCATTCCAAAAGCTGTCTGTCAGCGAAGCAACCCGCCCAGGTAAATAAAGCTGAGCAATCTGTAGTAATACACCGAGAATAAACCAACAACCTAGTACAGCAAAGATCCTTCCTAGTATATGATTAAAACAAAAATATAATGTTACCCCTAAGGGCATGAAAAGTAGAAAGTTATCGATTGCATCCGAACGTTGATCCAAATGGTTCCAGTTTGCAAATAACTGTTCGAAAGGCTGCGGTGTAGATTGAAAATTGAAAGGAAACAGTGAGCCATAAATAATAAAACCAACTGTCAGCATCAGTAATACCCAAGCAGGGGAATAACGTGCATTTGGCCTAGAATTTGACAAAGAAGAGGTTGAACGCATTAAGAAAAAGGGGGTTCTATATTTTGTGTAAACAGTGGTTAATAGTGCCGAGGCATTCTTTCGTTAAATTGAATAGAATAGTAAACCTGTTGAATGCGAGCTTCCAATCTTTTAGTGGTATAGGCCATTTTTCTGTGATGTCGATGAGTGCCAAATAGAACAATCTGTGGCTACCTATCTAAAATGTTAGCAGACCCTAATAAAATTGCCGCACATATTTTTCAAAATCCTCAGTTGACAGTGGACGACTGAAGAAATAGCCTTGATAATTATCACACCCCGCATCCGACAGGAAATCAAGCTGTAGTTGATTTTCAACACCCTCTGCGATGACGTTTAATCCAAGGTTTTTTGCCAGCACAATAATGGTTTTTGCGATGGATGCATCATAGGGATCATTGAGGACATCTTGCACGAATGATTGGTCAATCTTCAACAGATCGAGCGGCAGGCGTTTCAAGTAAGTCAGCGATGAATACCCTGTGCCAAAATCATCCAGCGAAAACCCAATGCCGATCGCCTTCAGAGCAGACATCTTCTCGCTAATCTCTTCCAGATTGGATACAAGCAGGCTTTCTGTGAGCTCCAGCTTCATTCGGTGCGGATTAGCACCTGTTTCCTGAAATATAGACAAAATCTGATCCACAAAATCATGCTGGTGAAATTGTTTGGCGCTGACATTGACTGAAATTATAAGTTGAGACATCTCCGACTCTGAAGCCCATGTAACAAGCTGAGCACAAACAGTTTCGATGATCCAGCGACCCAGAGGCAGTATCAGTTCTGTCTCTTCAGCCAACTGAATAAACTTGGCAGGGGTCACCAAGCCATATTTAGGGTGCTGCCAACGCACCAGAACTTCCGCGCCAATCAATTGATTCTTATCATTCACTTGTGCCTGGTAATGAAGCAGAAATTGTTTCTTATGAATGGATTCACGTAAATCCTTCTCTAGCGCTGCGCGCCTCAGTGCATGCGCTTCCATATCCGGGTCAAAGAAATTTAGTGTATTGCGCCCTTTTTCTTTGGACTTATACATCGCCAGATCAGCTTGCTTCATGAGGCTATCGATTGTAATCAGATGATCATTAAATAACGTAGCGCCGATACTGCATGTAATGTGGTACGGAATATCGTTGAGGTCATAAGGTTTCTTAAGTGTGGTCAGGATCTTTTTACCCACAACCTCCGTTTGAATAGCTGCTTCTTCCTTATTTAAGCTAAGGTTCACAAGCATTACGACAAACTCATCACCCCCCAGCCTGGCTACAGTATCTTCTGTACGGATACAAGTAGTCATGCGCTGCGCCACCTGCTTGAGTAACAAATCTCCCATGGCGTGGCCAAGCGTATCATTAAGCGTTTTAAAATTATCAAGGTCGATGAATAACAGAGCGCCATATTTCTGGCTTCGGCTACTGACCATCATGGCTTGTTTTAAACGATCCAGTAAAAGCCTGCGGTTGGGTAAATTAGTAAGATGATCGAAGAAGGCCAGCATCCTGATCTTATCTTCGGCTTGTTTATGGGTCGTAATGTCGGAATGCATCGCAATGTAATGAGTAACGGCACCATTGATATCGCGTATCACTGAAACCGTCAGCCATGTTGGATATATCTCGCCATTCTTGCGTCGGTCCCAGATTTCTCCTTGCCATCGACCGGTACGCTGGATAGTCTGCCATATTTCTTGATAAAACTTTTTGTCATGCTTCCCGGATTGAAGCAAACGCGGCGTTTGTCCAATGACCTCATCAGCCGTATAACCCGTAATATCCGTAAAAGCCTGGTTGACTCGAACAATCCTGTTGTCAGTATCCATAATCATTATGGCTTCTTGAGAGCTGAAGAAAGCTGCTGCAAGACGAAGTTCATCGACTGATTTCTCGCGCTTTATTTCAATGGCATGCAATCTATTTTGCATCTCGATCAGATGTGAAAGTACACTGTTTTTTATATCAGGTTTAACTTCGATCGCTGCCGTAAAATCACCGCTTCCAATTTTGAGCATCAATGCGTGAATTTCATCCGCAGTGCCTCCTAATGTCCTATGTAGCGTTGAATAAAATCGCCAGAGCGTCCCTATAATGAGGAGCGCAACAATGATAAATATTGATCGAAAAATGACTGCATTGTATTTTCTATCGTTAACAGCTTTCAGTGTGCGTGCATTGACCGAGTCATAAACATCATTGATTGGCTGCATAATGAGTGCCTTAATCTGATGATAGTTTTTGTCATAAAGCATCAAGGTTGCTTTGATTTTATTGGTTTCTACATCTGAATCACCAGATTCAATCAACCTCATTGCTGCCAACTCCAGACTAGCTAATTTATCGGAATGTATCTTTGCTTCAGCCATTCTTTCCAGTTCTTTCTCAGTAAAGCCTGACTGACGCATCAATTCCAATAATGAAACAGCCGATCTTTTTTCAGTATAATCTGTTTGATGTACAAACAATAAATCCCAGTAAGCTCCATAATATCCTTTCGGGATCGGCTTCCTGCCATCACGGATATCCAGTATTTCAAGAAAAGATTTCTTGTAGAAGAGGTCCCCTGTTGCTACATACGTTCGTGCCATTCGCGTCAAGTCATCAGAACTTTGACGCAGATGATTCACCAATTGATACGATGCAAGCCGCTCGTTATTTGAGTCATCAATCAACTTCTCTGAATGGATGTAAATACTAAAGGTAAGAAAGAACAGTATAAATAAGGCTATGATTAGCCAAATCTTATTGAAAAATATGGGAAAGTTATTTCTAGAATCCATTGCTAGACTGAAACCATTAATATCAATTCTTTTCAGAATGAGTATTTTATATATCAAAAGGTTATCGGCACTCTGCAGATGATTCTTTAACTTATCTGAATCTTGGTTTTACCTCATTGGTATTAAATAAAAAGCCAGATGGGAAGGGGAAAGGATAAGAGATTTTCAGAAACAAACCGATGCTTGTTGGACAATCGTTTTAACCAGCCTGATCCGGTTCAAACCAGGCAAGGTTCTGATGCAATTTAACGACTTCACCGATAATAATGAGTGTCGGCGGTGTCAGTTTGGCAGCAATCGTCAGATCGGGTAATGTTTGCAGTGTCCCGATAACAATCTTCTGTTTCTGGGTAGTGCCTTGCTGGATAATTGCAGCAGGCGTGGCCGATGACAAACCATGGGTTATCAACTGCTGGCATAAGGTAGGAAGTCCCAACAATCCCATGTAAATAACGATTGTTTGACGAGGATGCGCAAGCACAGACCAATCCAGATCAATAGTCCCATCCTTCAAATGCCCAGTAACGAATATGCATGATTGAGCATAGTCCCGATGTGTCAGTGGAATGCCTGCGTAAGAAGCCACACCAGAAGCTGCCGTGATACCGGGAACAACCTGAAAAGGAATATTGTGTGCTGCCAAGGTTTCAATTTCTTCACCACCCCGGCCAAAAATAAAAGGATCGCCTCCTTTAAGTCTGAGTACACGCTGACCTTCTTTTGCCAGTCGCACCAGCAGATCATTGATGGATTCTTGCGCCAACACATGATGACTGCGCTCCTTACCCGCATAAATATGCGTTGCATCGCGCCGCACCATGTTGAGAATCTCAGTTGAAACCAATCGATCATAAACCACCACATCTGCTTGTTGCATGAGTCGCATAGCGCGGAAAGTCAGTAAATCCGGATTCCCTGGGCCAGCTCCAACCAGATACACCTCCCCTTTGGGCGCACCATCTACTTCATTGTGTAAAGTACGCAATAAATAATCTTCCGCTGCATTATCTTTACCGGCAAACACCATTTCTGCCATAGGTCCCTGTAAAACCTTTTCCCAGAAGAGTCGTCTTTTCTTTGGCTGCGTAAAATGTTGCTTGACCTGCTGGCGAAATTTCCCGGCAATCATTGCCAGTCGTGAATAAGCATGCGGAATAATGGTTTCCAGGTGTGTGCGCAATAATCTTGCCAGGACTGGTGACTGTCCGCTACTGGATACCGCGATCACAATGGGTGATCGGTCAACGATGGATGGTATAATGAAGCTGCATAAATTGGGATTATCAACCACATTAATCGGAATATGTTGCTGCTTGGCAAGTTCTGAAGCACGTAGATTGACAGCATGATCATCTGTTGCTGCTATCGCCAGAACTACGCCGTCCAGATGACCAGGTTGGAAATACTCAGCATAGTGAGTGATCTTTCCCTGCGTCACATATTCAATTAATTGTACATCGAGTTCAGGCGATACAACCAGGACATTGGCACCTGCCTGCAGTAAAAGTTTTATTTTTCGGGTAGCTATTTCTCCACCACCGATCACCAGACAGGTTTGATTTTTGACATCAATGAAAATCGGTAGAAAGTCCATTATTTCCCAAGGTAAGTTGATTTACAGTAATTCAGGAACCGCTCATTAGTCATATCTAATTGTGCAAGCGCACATTCAGAAGCTAATCAGAGATTCCTGTGATAATACTGCTATCTTCTACCAATGCCGAAGAATTTAATGAAACTTTTTAAATCAAGTTTTAACTTCTGAACTATAATCGCGCGCCTTGTTTCAGTATTTCTTCCAGCTTTACGTTCACTCCGGTTTCTTTACCAAATACGGTACCCACTCTTTTCTTATTGAGATGCTCGATATTAAGATTGTAAACTTCTGAAGAGAGCGGGAAGTATTTGACTTCTGATACAAGAGCTGTCGCATTCTTCATATAAAAATTAACAAAATCCTGAACCTCCACTTTGTCAGCAGATTTTGCATTGACATATATAAATATTGGACGCGACAATGGCTGGTAGCTTGTGTCTTCTACAGATCCTGCCGATGGCAGAATGCCACCTTTGCCACTATCCACAGCAACTGCGCTGATTTTCTTGCTGTTCTCAATATAATAGGCAAAACCAAAGAACCCTAATGCATAGATATCACTGGCAACACCTTGGACCAGAACATTGTCATCCTCAGAAGCTGTAAAGTCACCTCGGCTTGATTTGGCCTTACCGACAATAGCTTCAGTAAAGTATTCAAATGTACCAGAATCTGCCCCCGGGCCATAAAGTTTTATTTTTTTATCAGGCCACTCAGGATTTATTTGATTCCAGTTCGTGATTTTACCCTGTGCATCGGGTTCCCATATTTTTTTTAGTTCACTGACCGTAATCGTTTTACTCCAGGTGTTCTTAGGATTGATAACAACTGTCAAGGCGTCAAAAGCGATCGGCATCTCGATATATTGCACACCAGCCTGCTTGCAAGCTTCCATTTCCAAATTAGTAATTGGACGGGAAGCATTAACGATATCAATCTCATCCCGGCAGAACTTTTTAAAACCACCGCCTGTACCAGAGATACCGACCGTAACACGAATCGCACCACGCTTGGCCGTCTGAAAATCTTCTGCAACCGCTTCTGTAATGGGAAAAACTGTACTGGAGCCGTCAATCTTGACAATTGGACTGGCGTTCACCGTCACAGCCGCCCCCAGGAAAATCGTTGCAGCGAATGTTCTGAAGTTAAATGAGTTCAACATTTACACTCTCCAAGTGATGAATAGGAATAGAAAAATCTTTTAAAAACCGATGTCATATACTATTCCAGAATTATTACAGGAATGTGACAGTCGCGGCAATACCGAAATTGACAGACAAGACCAGCACATCTTTTGATGACTAAAACAATACAGCAGATAGTTACTTCTCTGCATTACAGGCCGTCTGTACTGCTTTTGCAATCTGTTCTGCCCAATGATTAACCTTCTGTTTTGATTCACCTTCAACCATCACACGGAGCAATGGCTCTGTTCCGGATGCACGAATCAATATGCGCCCCTTGTCGCCAAGATCCGTCTCTGCTTCTTCCTGAGCCATCTTGATTGCCTTGTGCTTACTGAAATTAAACGATTTGGGAATAGTGACATTAATCAATCGTTGCGGATACAGCACGACACCCCGCATGAACTCAGCCAAGGTTTTATGGGTGTCACGTAATGCATGAAGTACTTGCAGGGCGGAGATAATTCCATCTCCTGTAGTATGTTTATCCATACAGATAATGTGTCCCGAGCCCTCACCGCCCAACTGCCATCCTTTTTCCTGTAACAGTTCCATCACATAACGATCGCCAACTTTGGCACGAAGGAATGGAATACCCAACTTCTTGAACGTATTTTCTATGGCGAGATTTGTCATTAAAGTACCCACTACGCCGCCCACCAATGCTTTCTTCTGCTGGCGATGCTTGGCAATAATATAGACCAGTTGATCACCATCATACAGAACACCTTTTTTATCTACCATCATCACACGGTCACCATCACCATCCAATGCAATACCTAAGTCAGCATGATGTTGCTTTACTGCTTTCTGCAATGTCGAACAATGCGTTGCACCACATTCATGGTTAATATTCAGGCCATCAGGTTGTACTCCGATCGCTACAACATCAGCTCCTAATTCATGCATGACATGGCCTGCTATATGGTAAGCAGCGCCATGTGCACAATCGACAACGATCCGCAGACCACGCAAATCAAGATGGTAAGGAAAAGAACTTTTACAGAACTCAATATAGCGCCCCGTCGCATCTTTAAGTCGCTGCACCTTGCCAAGCTTGGCAGAGGGCATTGTATGGATGGGCGTATCAAGCAAGGATTCTATGCTGCGCTCCATTTCATCAGGAAGCTTACTACCTTCTGCAGAAAAGAATTTCACACCGTTATCTTCAAATGGGTTATGTGACGCTGAAATAACAATACCTGCCTGTATCCGCAGTGCACGAACAAGGTATGCAATGGCGGGCGTCGGCATGGGACCAGACAGAAGCACATCAACACCTGCAGCCGATAATCCAGCTTCCAATGCTGATTCCAGCATATATCCTGATATCCGGGTATCCTTACCGATTAGTACAGTTGGGCGCGCGCCCTCCATCAGGTGCCAATCAGAGGCAGCCAGTACTTTACCCGCCGAGTACCCAAGATGCAGGATAAATTCCGGTGTGATGGGCTCCTTGCCGACACGTCCTCGTATACCATCTGTTCCAAAATATCTCTTAGTCAATTTGATAGATTCCCAATGGTGATCAAAAAAAAAGAATTGGAATATAACTTGCTGAATCCTAACAAGCCTGATAGTTCTGCATTGCCATATAGATCGCCAGCGCATCTTTGCTTGCTTTGACATCATGGACACGAACAATTCTGGCACCTTTAATTACCGCGAGCAAGGCGGCGGCAATACTTTCATTGATTCGATGATCCACTGTATTACCAGTAATAGCGCCGAGCATGGATTTTCGTGATAATCCAGCCAGTACGGGAACACCCAGATCTGTAAAACTGTCTATGCGATTGAGTAATGCAAAGTTATGCTGCACTGTTTTACCAAAGCCGAAACCTGGGTCAATTATTAATCTATTCAGAGAAATACCGGCAGCCTGAGCTGCCTCCAGTCGTTGCTGTAAGAAATTTTTTACGTCCGCAACAATGTTCAGATACTGTGGATTGGCTTGCATACTTTGTGGATTACCCTGCATGTGCATCAGGCAAACCAGCACATGACTATCCTGAGCGATTACTTCCAACGCACCCGGAGCACACAGCGCATTTATATCGTTAATTATGGATGCTCCTGCTTTTATAGCCTGCAGCATCACTTCAGGCTTGGAAGTATCGACAGAAATGGGAATATTAATATCCACCAGCGCCTCAAGCACCGGAATAACACGATTTAATTCTTCATCAAGACTGACGGGTACACTGCCGGGGCGAGTCGACTCACCCCCGATATCCAGAATGTCCGCACCTTCCTTGATAAGATCATGTGCGTGTGCAACAGCTTGTTCGGTTGAATGGTAGAGTCCACCATCCGAAAAGGAATCCGGCGTTACATTGACAATACCCATGATAAGCGGGTGGCGGCAATCCATAAAGATGGCATTTTGTCGTAGTGAGGGCACTATAAGGAAGTAATCACTGAAATTAAAACGGGATACAATTATTTGTTGTATCCCGTTTGTCAGATTAACTAATAACTAATTAATCAACCTCTTTCGCCACCTCTTGAGGAGGAGCTTCTGGTCCTTTCTTTGATTCTGCAGGAGCAGAACTGTTTGTTGTCGATGGCGCCATGGATTGAGATGGCTTAGGCGGACGAGGTGGGCGACCATCCATAATATCTTTGATCTGATCGCTATCAATCGTTTCCCATTCTAGCAAGGCCTTTGTCATGGCTTCAATCTTATCTTTATTTTCCTCGATCAACTTGCGCGCAATCGCATATTGTTCGTCAACAATACGACGAATCTCCGCATCCACTTTCTGCATCGTTTCTTCACTCATATTCTTATGAGTAGTCACCGAGCGTCCAAGAAAAACTTCACCTTCATTTTCACCATAAACCATCGGACCCAGCTTGTCTGACATTCCCCACTGAGTAATCATTTTTCGTGCTAACTCGGTAGCGCGTTCAAAGTCATTGGATGCACCTGTCGTCATTTGCTTCATGAAAATTTCTTCAGCAATACGACCGCCAAACATAACAGAGATTCTTTGCAGTATTTCTTCACGCTCCATACTGAAACGATCTTCTGTCGGCAACTGCATGGTTACACCCAATGCACGGCCACGCGGAATAATGGTCACTTTATGAACAGGATCAGTCTTCGGCAACAACTGCGCGACAACAGCATGCCCGGATTCATGATAGGCCGTATTCCGGCGCTCATGCTCAGGCATCACCATTGACCGTCGCTCTGCACCCATGAAAATTTTATCTTTAGCACGCTCAAAATCTTCCATATCTACCAGTCGCTTATTACTACGCGCGGCAAAGAGAGCTGCTTCATTAACCAGATTAGCGAGATCAGCTCCGGACATACCGGGTGTTCCACGCGCAAGGATATCGGCTTTGACATCCGGAGAGAGCGGAACTTTACGCATATGAACATGAAGAATCTGCTCACGTCCGCGGATATCAGGCAGCGGCACGGTCACCTGACGATCAAAGCGACCAGGGCGCAACAAAGCAGGATCCAGTACATCAGGGCGGTTGGTCGCTGCAATCACGATTACACCCATGGCACCTTCAAATCCATCCATCTCTACCAGCAACTGATTGAGCGTCTGCTCACGTTCATCGTTACCCCCGCCGAGTCCAGCTCCGCGTTGACGACCCACTGCATCGATCTCATCGATAAAAATGATACACGGTGCATGTTTTTTGGCTTGTTCAAACATGTCACGTACTCTCGACGCGCCCACACCCACAAACATCTCAACAAAATCAGATCCTGAAATACTGAAGAATGGTACCCCTGCTTCACCGGCTATCGCACGGGCTAACAGCGTTTTGCCGGTTCCAGGGCTTCCCACCATCAATACTCCTCGTGGAATACGTCCGCCTAATTTCTGGAATTTGGTTGGATCACGCAGAAACTCAACTAATTCTGCCACTTCTTCCTTGGCTTCTTCACAACCAGCCACGTCATTAAATGTGACTTGATTAGTGGATTTATCCAGCATGCGCGCTTTGCTTTTGCCAAACGAGAAGGCGCCGCCACTGCGTCCCCCTCCCTGCATCTGGCGCATAAAGAAAATCCACACGCCAATCAACAGAAGCATCGGAAACCAGGAAATAAAGATACTCATCATCATTGATGGCTCTTCTTCCGGTTTTGCTTCGACAATCACACCCGCTCTAAGCAGATCACTGACCATCCATGGGTCGGATGGCGCATAGGTCGTGAAACGCCTGCCGTCAGATTTCGTACCCTTGAGCGTACGCCCTTCAATGACGACCTTGGCAATTCTGCCTTGATTCAATTCAGTGATGAATTGCGAGTATTCCATTGGCACTTGTGCAGGTTGTCGCACACTGAATTGATTAAATACTGTCATCAACACTAGTGCAATCACTAGCCAAATGGCCATATTTTTAATTAGATTATTCAAAATAGCTCCTTGGTTTGCACCTAAAATCCCTGATAGATAATTCTAACCCCATTCCACAATATATAACAGAATGGTTTGGTCAATTTATAATTCATATCCAAACTGACATATTAGTTAGTAACGACAATAGATAAAAGTTATTTATCTGTATTACCGAGATTATTTCCTTTTTCCAATCCCAAGTAAATATAATTCATTACTGCGGCCACGCGATGCTTTTGGTTTACGTATCATAACCTTATTAAATCCGGTGCGCATGTCACGCAGAAATTGATCAAAATCCCTTCCCTGAAATACTTTGACAAGGAAATTTCCGCCGTAGTTCAGTCGTTCCATAGTAAACGCCAATGCCAGTTCTGCCAGATACATACTGCGGGCTTGATCACTGACCACAATGCCACTTAAATTAGGTGCCATATCTGAGATGACAAGATCAAGCTGACGATCACCCAAGCCTTTTTTTAACTCAATCATAGCATGTTCTTCTCTAAAGTCATCCTGAATGAAAACTACGCCGGGCAGCGGCTCCATTGCCAGAATATCCAGAGCGATGACTTTTCCCTGCACCCCCGCCTTATGGGCAGCAACCTGAGACCAACTCCCCGGCGCCGCCCCCAAATCAACAACTGTCATACCTGGACTTAATATGCGATCGCGTTCAATAATTTCAAGTAATTTATAGGCAGCACGCGAACGATAGCCTTCTTTCCTTGCCTGTTTGACAAAGAAATCATTAACATGCTCCTTCATCCACGCTTTACTGGTTTTAGCCTGCTTCATCGAGTAGAATTATATCTTTCAAGAGATTTTATGTTAACACTGACCGTTTCACATCGACGCGAACTTAAAGCACAGGCACACGGATTGAATCCGATTGTAATGATTGGCAAGGTTGGATTATCACCAAGTGTTATTGAAGAACTGAATCGAGGGCTCTTAAGTCATGAATTAATTAAAGTCAAAGTTCAGGTTGATGATCGTATCGCCAGAAATGCATTATTTGAGGAAATTTGCCAGCAGCTTGATGCCGCACCCGTCCAGCATATTGGTAAAATATTTGTACTATATCGACCTAAGCCAGAAGATGACGGTAAAAAAGATACGCAATCATCCAATAAAAAGAGACAGAAGCGCGAACCATTCCGTACCAAACGCAGTTTCCAGAGCTAGAATTCCAGGCACCGCTAGATATACTTGACATCCAGTATTTCATACTCACGAATACCGCTGGGTGCCTGCACCTCTGCAACATCTCCCGCATATTTGCCGATCAATGCCCGTGAAATCGGGGAGCTGATAGAGATCTTCCCTTTTTTGATATCAGCCTCATCATCCCCTACAATTTGATAAATCACCGTCTCACCACTTTGCAGTTCTTCCAACTCAACAGTCGCACCAAATACACAAGCACCATCCGCATTAATGAGCGCAGGATTGATGATCTGCGCGCTTGAAAGCTTACTCTCCAGCTCGGCGATACGTCCTTCTATAAACCCCTGTTTCTCCTTCGCGGCATCATATTCAGCATTTTCCGAGAGATCGCCATGTGAACGCGCTTCAGCAATGGCTGCAATAACCGCAGGCCGATGAACAGTTTTCATTTCGTGTAATTCATTCCGCAGTGCTTCTGCACCGGTAACCGTTAATGGAATTGTACTCATCGTATATTTCTGCCTTTCATTTTCGTCTTATTTTGAGTGTTCAAAGAAACTGCTCCTCTTATTGCTTATATTTCAAGCTGCGAATGCAATTTCTGCAAATTATATGCTTGCAATTCTCGCATATTGGTCATGCCCACACAGGCTGCACGCGCACCAGCCAGCGTCGTATAGTAAGTTACTCTCGCCTGAAGTGCTGCGTGACGGATCGAATAAGAATCCCGGATCGCACTGCGTTGGCTCTTCACTGTGTTAATAATCAAGCTGATTTCACCATTCTTGATCATATCAACAATATGCGGACGCCCTTCCGCCACTTTATTAATCGTAATGACTTCCAGTCCAGCCTCAATCATTGTCGCGGCAGTTCCCCGTGTAGCATAAAGGGTGAAACCCAGTTCCACGAGGCTGCGGGCGATCTCCACCGCATGTAGTTTATCAGCCTGCCGTACGCTGATAAAAATCTTACCGGAAGTGGGCAGACGAACATCCGTCGCCAACTGGGATTTAACAAATGCTTCTGCAAAAGTAGTGCCCATCCCCATCACTTCGCCGGTCGATTTCATTTCAGGACCCAGTATCGTATCAACACCGGATAGTTTAATAAAGGGAAATACTGCTTCTTTAACAGAAAAATATGATGGCACCACTTCCTTAGTGAAGCCTTGCTGGATCAGTGTTTTTCCGACCATGCACCGCGCTGATATTTTTGCAAGCTGCAGACCTGTCGCTTTCGATATAAACGGAACGGTACGGGATGCTCTGGGATTCACCTCGAGAACATAAACCGTATCATCCTGAATAGCGAACTGCACATTCATCAATCCGATAACATTGAGTGCGCGGGCCATTTCCGCTGTCTGGCGGCGCAATTCATCCAGGATTTCAGGCTGCAGATTAAAAGTCGGTAACGAACACGCCGAATCCCCAGAATGGACACCTGCCTGTTCAATATGTTCCATGATGCCGCCGATCAGAACGGTTTCACCATCACAGATCGCATCAACATCCACCTCGGTTGCATTGTTAAGAAAATGATCCAGCAAAACCGGTGAATCATTGGAAACCTTAACAGCCTCGCGCATATAGCGTTCCAGATCCGCCTGCTCATGCACGATCTCCATGGCACGCCCCCCTAGAACATAGCTGGGACGCACAACCAGTGGATAACCGATTTCTTCAGCCGCAATCAGTGCCGCTTCAGGGCTGCGCACTGTTCGGTTAGGTGGTTGCCTTAAGCCTAATTTCTGCAATGTTTGCTGGAAACGTTCCCGGTCTTCCGCACAATCAATCATATCCGGACTGGTGCCGATAATCGGCACACCGTTGGCCTCCAGAGCGCGCGCAAGCTTGAGGGGGGTTTGTCCGCCATAATGCACGATGACGCCCTGCGGTTTCTCCACCGCGACAATTTCGAGCACATCTTCCAAAGTCAGCGGCTCGAAATACAAGCGATCTGACGTGTCGTAGTCCGTTGATACGGTTTCAGGATTACAATTCACCATGATGGTTTCAAAACCATCTTCACGCAAAGCCAGTGCCGCATGGACACAGCAATAATCAAATTCAATACCCTGACCGATCCGGTTTGGTCCGCCGCCCAACACCATGATTTTCTTTCGGTCAGTTGGCAGGGATTCACATTCATCTTCATACGTGGAATACATATAAGCCGTGCTGGTAGCAAACTCCGCCGCACAGGTATCCACACGCTTGTACACAGGGCGCAGATTGAATTGATGCCGATAGGCACGCACTGCTGCCTGCTCTGTTTTCAGCAATCTGGCCAGACGCCGGTCAGAAAAACCGCTGCGCTTCAGCTTGCGCAGCATTGGCCTGTCCAGGGATTCCAGGCTTTTATTGCGGATTGCCTGTTCCTGCTTAACCAGATCCTCGATTTGCGCCAGGAACCAGATATCAATATGCGTGAGCTGATGAACTTCCTCGATGGATATGTTGCAGCGGAAGGCATCCGCCACAAACCAGATCCGTTCTGGGCCAGGATTGGCCAGTTCAGTCCTGATTAACTCCATATTGTTAGTTTTTTCATCCAGACCATCAACACCGGTTTCCAACCCTCGCAAGGCTTTTTGCAGGGATTCCTGGAAAGTACGGCCAATGGCCATCACTTCACCCACCGACTTCATCTGCGTCGTCAGGCGATCATTGGTCTGCGGGAATTTTTCAAAGGCAAAACGCGGCACTTTGGTCACAACGTAATCGATGGTCGGCTCAAATGAGGCGGGCGTTATGCCGCCCGTAATATCATTGCCCAGTTCATTAAGGGTATACCCCACCGACAGCTTGGCGGCAATCTTGGCGATTGGGAAACCGGTTGCTTTGGAAGCCAATGCTGAAGAACGTGATACGCGGGGATTCATCTCAATGACCAGCATGCGCCCATCGACCGGATTAATAGCAAATTGCACATTAGAGCCGCCCGTTTCCACGCCGATCTCACGCAATACTGCGATAGAAGCATTCCGCATCAATTGATATTCTTTATCTGTTAACGTTTGTGCCGGTGCAACGGTAATGGAATCGCCTGTATGAACACCCATTGGATCGAGGTTCTCGATAGCGCAGACGATAATGCAGTTGTCATGCTTATCGCGCACCACTTCCATTTCAAATTCTTTCCAGCCAATCACCGATTCCTCAATCAGCAATTCCTTGGTTGGCGATGTTTCCAGGCCACGTTCACAGATATTCAGGAATTCTTCACGGTTGTAGGCAATGCCGCCCCCACTCCCGCCCATCGTGAAAGAGGGACGGATGATGACCGGGTAACCCACCATGGCCTGAACCTGCAAAGCTTCTTCCATGCTATGCGCAACGGCAGAACGGGCAGAACCAAGACCAATCCGGGTCATGGCCTGCTTGAATTTCTCGCGATCCTCCGCCATGTCGATAGCTTCCCGCGAAGCACCAATCAGCTCAACACCATATTTTGCGAGCACACCATGCTTGACCAGATCCAGTGCGCAATTTAGTGCAGTCTGGCCACCCATTGTCGGCAACAGCGCATCTGGCCGCTCAATCGCGATAATCTTTTCTACCATGGTCCAGGTAATGGGCTCAATATACGTCGCATCGGCCATTTCCGGATCAGTCATGATGGTGGCAGGATTGGAATTAATCAGCACGACGCGGTAACCTTCTTCACGCAAGGCTTTACAGGCCTGCACGCCGGAATAATCAAACTCACAGGCCTGACCGATAATAATCGGTCCGGCGCCGATAATGAGGATGGATTGGATGTCGGTACGTTTAGGCATACTTTAATTGGGGAATATCTATTTTCAGATTTATATCAATTTTTATAACGCTGCATCATTTTGATGAAACGGTCAAACAAGTAATCAGCTTCCTGGGGCCCCGGACTGGCTTCCGGATGACCCTGAAAGCAGAATGCAGGCTTATCGAGCAATTCAAATCCCTGCAAACTCCTGTCAAACAAGGATACATGCGTAATCCGCGCATCGCCGGGCAATGTATCCACATCCACCGCAAACCCATGGTTCTGACTGGTAATAATCACTTTCCCGCTGTCCACATCCTGCACCGGATGGTTAGCCCCGTGATGGCCAAATTTCATCTTGATGGTACGCGCGCCGCTGGCTAACCCTAGTAATTGATGACCCAGACAAATGCCAAATATTGGCATATTCTTTTCCAGCAATGCCTTGATCGCTGTAATGGCATAATCACACGGTTCCGGGTCACCCGGGCCGTTGGAAAGGAATACACCATCAGGCTGAGAAGCCAGAATCTCCTGAGCAGAAGTCTGCGCCGGAAAAACAGTCACCTTGCAACCACGCTGCGCCAGTTTACGCAGGATGTTACGTTTGATGCCGAAGTCGAATGCCGCAACATGGTAGCGAATATTTTCCTGAGCCTTATAGCCCGATCCCAGCGACCATTCACCTTCAGTCCAATGATAAGGCTTCTGGCAACTGACAACCTTGGCAAGGTCCATGCCCGCCAGACCAGGAAACGCTCTGGCAGATTGCAGCGCCCTGCCCTCGTCAACCTCTCCCGCCATGATACAGCCAGATTGTGCGCCTTTTTCCCGCAAGATACGCGTCAGCTTGCGCGTATCAATTTCGGCGATCGCCACCACATGCTGCTCTTTGAGGAATTCGGATAATGTCTGAGTTTTACGATGGCTACTCGCCATCAGCGGAAGGTCGCGTATCACCAGACCTGCGGCATACACCTTATTGATATTGCCTGACTCAAAATCTTCCGGATTAGTACCGGTATTGCCAATGTGCGGATAAGTCAGCGTGATGATCTGCTGACAATACGATGGATCCGTCAAAATTTCCTGATAACCGGTCATCGCCGTATTAAACGCAACCTCACCGGTATTGATCCCTTCAATACCGATCGACACGCCATGAAAAATAGTCCCATCGGCAAGTGCGAGGATGGCGGGCGTGCGTTGTGACACAGATAACTCCTTGGATACTAACTCGATATGGAAATAGGGCGGACCTGCTTAAATGCCCCTGCTTTTGAGCAAGGAATTATACGTGAAAATGGTTTACTTTTCTATGCGCATGCGTTTTGAAGGAATCCATTGCAGGGTGGGCGAATCAAGAATGGCTTTTACTGCAACCTTCTGGTGGCATGCACGCTGCCATTATTGAATTCGTGATCCTGGATCCCGCATATTGACACTGCCAATGCTTGCGGCGCACATGGGAACAATGGTGGTGTTTGAGTCTTCTGGTTCCAATGCAGCCAGAAAGGAAGAATGAGAATGTCAAATGCAAACTCCGCCCCAGTGTTTACTGCTTTGACCTCAGGCAGCCTCTGCCTCCCTGAAACGGAAGCTCTGCTTCAATTTATTCATCCACGAAGGCTCGATTACCCCATCGTGTTGCAAACGCCCGACCACGATGCCGGGGTGAATGCCGATCTGTTGAGCAAAGACACATACAGCCTCCTTGGAACGCAGGCTCGAAAGCGTAGCAATATGCTGCTCCGGGATGAGCCAGTTGCCGGCCCATTGGTTAGCTTCATGTTCTTGCTGATCATTGGTATGAACGGCATTGGGGTCGTCCAGAAATATCGACTTCTTCTCTTCCTTAGTGTTGGCGTGTAGCAAAATATGCGCAGCTTCGTGAAAAAAAGTGAACCAGAATTTGTCGTTGGTCTTGCCGTAGAGCGACAATTGAATCAACGGTCTCGTAGGGCTGAGCCACCGTGCCACACCGCTGACATGGGCACGTGGGATAGCTGGCACCAATACAAAGGCTACGCCTGCCTTATGTAGCAGTTCACGCATCTGAGGCTCGAACACGTTGGGCTGCTCGTTGCTTAGGTTACGTATGATTTTGAGTGTCTTTTCGAAGATGGCTTTATTGTACTTTGGGCCATCCAGCGTTTCTGCTTGCCGCTCACCTAGACGCAGCCAAGCAGAAATAGCACCGATATCACTTTGTTCGGTACGACTACGGCGGAAGGAGATCTGCATACCACCGTAGTGTGCACGCCATTCATTCGGCGAGGCAACACCAAAAAAGCGCAGGCAGGCATCCACCAAACCGGGTTTGTGCTTGGATTTGTCAATGACACCTCTCTCCATCAATTCTTTCAGTGGTAGTTCGTCGAGCCAGTTCACCCAATTTTCTTGAGTCTTGGCAGCTTCGAGTCGGGCACTGTGCTCGCGATACTTGGCCTCGCGAGCTAACCAAAAGCCAGCATTGCTACCCAATACACGCTCAAGGCGTAAGGCTGCTTCATCAGTAAGGGGCACCTTACCATTAATCAGTTGGCTAACATGTTTTTCCGTGTAACCCAAACGGCGAGCCAACTCTGCTTGGGTCCAGCCGCGCTCTTCAGAAAGATCAAGAATAGTGTCGCCAGGAGGAGATACCCAGTCTGGCGCGAATGGAGCTCTCAGCTCAGTCATGATAGTCCCCTATATATTCAATACAAACGTTGATAACTTGTGACCAATCGATACCGCCATCCGGGCGAATTGGACAAGGATTGTGATCTGGCTTAAATACCAGTCGTAAGGCTCCCGCTAGGTCAAGTGCAAATTGACCTGTACGATTTCCCTTGAGCGGATGAGGATTGCCTGCGACAAGATCGGTAATGCGACTAGCCGCTTCCAAATCGCTAAGTCGACTACGTAGCTTGCGTGCGCAAGCCACCCCGAGTTCTTTTTCCGCAGTATCTTGCCTTTCACACAAATTGCGAACTTTCTTGTTCCCAAAGTTGATTTTCAAGTTTTTATATCCTATCAGGATTTACCTAGTAGGTAAACGAAAACATGGGGACAGGTCGCGAACAGAGAAATAGCCAATGAATCAAGAATAATTTTTTATTGCGGCCTTCTGGTATGTGTGTTGCCGGTATTGGATTATAGAAACGATGGTATTTTTCATAACCGCATCGCCTACACAACTTTCACAGGCTACTGAATAGACAATCAGTTACTCAGTCCTAATGCATCAATCCCGGCTTGCGCAATTTGTGCGTCCTGGAAGGATCGCACGCCGCTCACGCCGATGGCGCCAACATATTGTTCACCTACCGCAATGGGCAGTCCCCCCTCGATGGGCAGTGTTCCGGGCAGGTTCAGGTAACGCATGCGCCCTTCGGCGATATTTTCTTCCCACACTTTGGTCGGACGACGAAAGGCGATGGCAGCACGCGCTTTTTCGATGGCGACCTGGATGCTGCCATATTGCGCCTCGTCAAAGCGTTGCAGGTAAAGCATGTGACCGCCATCATCAACAATGACAATAACAACCGGCCAGTTATTACGCTTGGCCTCCGCTTCCGCACCGGCAGCAATCTTCTTGGCATCATCCAGCGTCAAAATAATTTTGCTATGTGTCATATTCCTCTCCAGAAAAATTGATCGGATGTTGCCGTGGCATCACGCTGCCATCCATCCACCCGATACACAGCGTATCCGCTGTGTTATTCCTTCAGACGCCGCCCAGCGCGTCCGTTGCCTGTGAAATATTACTGCCGGGCGGCACGCTGCGTGTCAGCCATACATTGCCACCGATTGTCGAGCCGCGCCCTATGGTGATACGCCCTAATATCGTGGCTCCGGCATAAATAACCACATCATCTTCCACGATGGGGTGACGCAAATTACCTTTTACCAGAGCACCGTTTTCATCCACCGGAAAACGCTTGGCACCCAATGTCACGGCTTGATACAGCCGTACATTCTGGCCAATGATGGCCGTTTCACCAATCACCACCCCCGTGCCATGATCGATGAAGAACCGAGCGCCAATCTGTGCGCCGGGGTGTATTTCTATGCCGGTCATCGAGTGGGCGATTTCTGAAATCATGCGTGCGATCAACGGCACGCCCAGTTCATGCAGCACATGCGCCAACCGGTAATGCATAATCGCCATGATTCCTGGATAGCAAACCAGCACTTCATCAACATTGCGCGCTGCCGGATCCCCCTCATAGGCAGCCATAATGTCGCTTTCCAGCAAAGCGCGCACTTCCGGCAGCCGTTTCGCGAAGGCTTGCGTGATCACCACTGACTGTGCACGATCTTCATTACTGAGCACTTCCGAATTTGAGTGATAATGCAATTCATGCTGAACCTGCACCATTAACTCACGCAACGTCATATTCAGCATGTGCCCCACATAATGGTCGATTCCTTCATCAGCCAGTTCGGATGAACCCAGCCGGCTCGGAAACAGCGCGGCGCACAAGCCTTCCGCCACGCCTGCCAGTATTTTACGTGACGGTAATTTGGGCGGTCTGTCATGTCGCTGGCGGCTCTCCAGTGAAGCCAGCCGCAGCGCGCGCAACTCGGCCACAATCTTGTCAACTTCCAGATGCGTGCTCCGCAGCAGGAGATCTCGTGTTCTTTTATGATTAACCACTATGTTGTCAAACCCTGTTCGTTAAATAGGCCCTCGAAGAGGATACTGCTGAGGTAACGTTCAGCGGAATCCGGCAGAATGACCACGATCATTTTACCGGCATTCTCCGGTTTTTTTGCCTGGCGCACCGCAGCAGCTACCGCAGCGCCGCAGGAGATACCGGAAAGGATCCCTTCTTCCCGCGCCAGACGGCGCGCATACAGTATCGCTTCCTCATTGCTCACTTGTTCCACTTCGTCCACCAGCGACAGATCCAGATTATCCGGTACAAAACCCGCACCGATACCCTGAATCTTGTGCGGCCCGGGCGCCAATGACATACCGGCGCGCTTTTGCGTCAGAACGGGACTTGCGGCCGGCTCAACAGCAATCGACTGAATCGCCTTGCCCTGTGTTTTCTTGATATAGCGGGAAATTCCCGTAATGGTGCCGCCGGTACCGACTCCTGATACCAGAATATCAATCCTGCCATCCGTGTCATCCCATATCTCAGGGCCTGTCGTTTGTTCATGAATCGCAGGATTGGCCGGATTCTTGAACTGCTGAAGTAACACATAGCGACTGGGATCTGAGGCGACGATTTCATCGGCCCTGGCCAATGCACCGTTCATCCCGCGCGTACCTTCCGTCAATACCAGTTTGGCGCCCAGCGTAACCAGCAATTTCCGGCGTTCTATACTCATGGTTTCCGGCATGGTCAATGTCAGTGGAATACCCCGTGCGGCTGCTACAAAAGCCAGCGCAATGCCGGTATTGCCGCTGGTCGGCTCGACAATTTCCTTGCCGGGACCGAGCAATCCTCTGCGCTCCGCATCATCAATCATGGCAACACCTATCCGGCATTTCACAGAATACGCCGGATTACGGCCTTCTATCTTGGCCAGCACCAGCGCAGGCGCACCATCAATGATGCGATTAAGCCGAACTAGCGGTGTATGCCCGATAGAACGCGAATTATCTTCAAACCACTTTGTCATTTATTTTCCTTCTTCTTGATACTGCCCAAAGATTTCACTATAACGTATTCATTCACACGCTGAAAGTAGGGGCCGGTCATACATACATCAAACCATTGCACCAGCAAAGGTTAGCCTGGCTTGCCATCCACCCGCTGCCGCCAGTAAACAGGTACATAGCGGATAGCCCAGAATGTGAAACAAACCAGCCAGACAAAGCCGGCAATCAGATATAACATCGGTCCCAGTTGCAGGACTGCGGGAATGATATCAGCCAGAATCCTGACCAAGGCTGCTGCCTGAAAGCCAATAAACAGCACCCAGGTAAAATAATCCAGTTCCAGCGGCCGCCCAGAATGCCCCAATGTCACGCGTGAAGCCATACCCAGCACCATGCTGGCAAAATAACCAATGGCCAGCGCATGCAGTGGCGCCAGACCCAGTATCATCAACTGGCCTTGTGTCCACATCAGCGCCAGGCTTTGGGCACCATACAGCAGCATGGCCACACCCAGCCACGCGAATGAAATATGCAATACAGCCAGCAGGCTGACCCGGAAGCTGCGCAGAAACCCCCATCGATAGGATAAATAGAGCGCACAAACCGCCAGCGGAAAATCAGCGATCCATAAATAAGCGGGCAATTCCGCTAACTGCAATACGCCATGCGTCACGACACAGCCCAGCATGACCCAGAGCATCCAGTAGGGTCTGACCAGCACATAATTATCTAATACGCGACTGGAGAAAAATGGAATCATCCGGTGCGAGACAGTCAATACAATCGGCAGCAGGAAAAACCAGATACCGGCATTGCGTGAAAAATTCAGCATTACCCAGCTATCGGTCAACAGCCACAGCAAATAAGCCGCTACTCCCAGCCAACCCATTAAAAATGCTGCACTGGTAACCAGTGCATGGCGCCTGTCCTGACCCGATGCCTTCAACAACACGCGCAATAAGGCGTAAGCTGCCACCCCCCAGCCGATCAGCATTGTCGCCACGCCCGCCATGACAATTGTTTTATCTGCCAGCATGCCGCCATAAAACAGCGTCACGCCACACGTCATCAATACACAAGTGGCGATATAATCGCGCGCTTTTATTTTTTCACCATTCATCCAGTTGGGATACGTGGTAAACAGAAAACCCAGAATAAAAAATGGGAAGAAGCCATAAACCATCAAAAATGCATGCGCCCAGGTCGGCCCAATCGTCCAGACTGATGCCGTTCCTAAAAAAGTATATCGCCCAGCCAGATCAAATACCCACCAGAGCAATGTCACCACACCCTGAAGAGCCCCCACCAGAAACAAGCTGCGATGAGGTGCTGCCTCCAGATGATGCCAGGCTGTTAATTGTTTATCCATATCAATTCCTTATGAAAGTATACATTCAGCCATATCTCTTTAATTATCCAGTACAATAGTTACTCTTAGCTCAAGTTATTTGTTATGATACGTATCCTGCCCAGCGCATATAATCTGTTACATGCTCAATATTGATCTGCACTGCCATTCCACAATATCCGATGGTTTATTAACACCCACACAACTCGTAGAGCGCGCAGCATCGCGCGGCGTAAAAACGCTTGCACTGACCGATCACGATGATATCGCCGGGCTTGATGAAGCACGTCGCACAGCCGCCGCGAAAAATATCACATTTATCAATGGCGTGGAAATATCCGTCAGTTGGCGCGGCCGAACATTACATATCATTGGTCTTGGTATCGATCCAGAGTATACGCCACTCGTGAAAGGTCTTGCCGCCATCCGTTCAGGTCGTGATGGCCGCGCTCAAATGATCGCCAGTGAATTAGAAAAAATCGGTATTTACGGCAGTCTTGAAGGTGCCTATAAGCATGTCGGCGAACGGCGCCTGATCGGCCGCACACATTTTGCCCGTTTTCTGGTTGAACAGGGTCATGCCAAAGACGTAAAATCAGTATTCAAGCACTATCTCGTGAAAGGCAAACCGGGCTATGCGCCGCATGAGTGGGCTCCACTCAGTGACGCAGTCAGCTGGATCAGTGACAGTGGCGGTCGGGCTGTCATCGCGCATCCGGGACGGTACGACCTGGGCAAAAATGTGCTGGCCGACTTATTAAACGAATTCTGCAACCTGGGAGGTGCCGCGCTTGAAGTCATTACCGCCAGTCACACGCCGGAGCAGGCATCACAGTTTGCACGCCACGCACAAAACATGAATCTGCTGACATCGTGCGGTTCGGATTTTCACGGGCCGGGAGAAAGTTTCTTTGATCTGGGCCAGCTACCTGAATTTCCAGCCGGATGCACGCCCGTCTGGCATGACTGGAAAAGCGTTACCTAATCTGAATCCCATAAACGACTGATATTTTCTTTACGTGGCTCAATTTTTTTCCATTCACACCCATACACCGCACATGCGCTTGATACGGCAGGCTGTATCGATTGTGCATAACGGCGGCGTCATTGTTTATCCCACCGATTCCTGTTATGCCCTCGGCTGCCAGTTAGGCGACAAAAGTGCCATGTCCCGCATTCGCACCATCCGGCAGGTCGACGACCGCCACCACTTTACACTGGTGTGTCGAAACCTGGCTGAAATTTCGACATACGCCAAAGTCGACAACAGCCAGTACCGGCTTCTGAAAGCCACGACACCGGGCAGTTATACGTTTATCCTGCAGGCCAGCCGGGAAGTGCCTCGCCGCTTGCAGCACCCCAAACGTAACACGATCGGCCTGCGCATTCCCGATCACCCCGTCGTTCTGGCGCTTCTGGAAGAACTCAACGAGCCATTGCTCAGCTCCACATTGATATTGCCAGGCGATGAATTGCCACTGAATGACGCGGAAGAAATCCGTGAGCGCCTAGAGCATCAGGTCGAACTCGTGATGGACGCCGGGTCTTGCGGAATAGAGATGACCACAGTCATCGATTTAACATCGGATGTGCCCGAATTAATCCGGCAAGGCAAGGGCAGTCTTGAGCCTTTTGGAATCGCACATGGATAATATCGACACGATTATTCAGGGGATTGCAATTTATGCATTGCCCGTTATTTTTGCCATCACCATGCATGAAGCAGCGCACGGTTACGTCGCCAAACATTTCGGCGACTTCACCGCCTACAATGAAGGACGCATCAGCCTTAATCCCATTAAACACATTGACCCGGTCGGTACGATTATTGTCCCGCTGACATTATTTATTCTCAGTAAATTAACCATTGGTGCAGGTTTTCTGTTCGGCTGGGCCAAACCCGTGCCGGTCAATTTCTCCAATTTGCGTCATCCCAAACGCGACATGCTTTGGGTTGCCGCTGCCGGCCCTGGCGTCAATTTACTCATGGCACTGTTCTGGGCTTTGGTGATCAAGCTGGGCATTGCCCTGGTTGGCAGTGCTTTTGCGAAGCCAATGATATTAATGGGCATTGCCGGCATAGAAATTAACGTGATATTGATGGTGCTTAATCTGCTGCCGCTGCCGCCTCTGGATGGGGGGCGCATGGCTGTCAGCCTGTTGCCGCATCCGATCGCCTATCATTTTTCACGGATTGAGCCTTATGGTTTTATGGTGTTGCTGGTACTGTTATTCAGTGGTGTACTCGGCGCTATCATTGGACCTGTTATCAATTGGGCAAAAATAATGATCGTATCAATTTTTGGATTGTATATTTAACAACGTTTTATTTAGGACATCGACATGTTTGCTGATCGCGTTTTATCAGGTATGCGCCCTACCGGCAGCCTGCATTTAGGACATTATCATGGTGTATTAAAAAATTGGGTTAAATTGCAGCAACAGTATGAATGCCTGTTTTTTGTCGCTGACTGGCATGCACTTACAACCCATTACGACACACCAGAGATCATCGAAAAAAATGTCTGGAATATGGTAATCGACTGGCTGGCTGCGGGAGTCGATCCCGCACAAGCCACGTTGTTTATCCAGTCAAAAGTCCCCGCCCATGCAGAATTGTACTTACTGCTGTCCATGATGACGCCACTGGGCTGGCTGGAACGTGTTCCGACTTACAAGGATCAGCAGGAAAAATTATCCGAGAAAGACCTCAGCACTTACGGCTTTCTTGGCTACCCGCTGCTGCAAAGCGCAGATATCCTGATCTATCGCGCAAACCGAGTTCCCGTCGGGGAAGATCAAGTGCCTCATCTGGAATTCACCCGTGAAATTTCACGTCGTTTTAACCATATTTATGGCAAGGAAGCCGGTTTTGAAGAAAAAGCCGAACAAGCCATCAAGAAACTCGGTTCGAAGAAATCAAAACTGTATACGGAACTGCGTAATCGCTATCAGGAACAGGGTGATGAAGGTGCGCTGAAAGCAGCCAAATCATTATTAGATGAACAACAGAACCTGAGTTTGGGTGATCGGGAACGATTATTTGGCTACCTGGAAGGCGGTGGCAAGATGATCCTGACCGAGCCGGAAACCTTGCTGACCGAGGCATCCAGAATGCCCGGACTGGATGGCCAGAAAATGTCCAAATCCTATAACAACACCATCAGCCTGCGGGAAAGCTCCGACAGCATCCAGAAAAAAATCCGCACCATGCCCACAGATCCGGCGCGGATCAGGCGCAGCGACCCAGGTGACCCAGCCAAGTGCCCGGTATGGCAATTCCATCTGGTTTATTCCAATGACAACACCAGAGAATGGGTGCAACGCGGCTGCAGGAATGCGGAAATCGGTTGTCTGGATTGCAAGTCGCCCGTCATTGACATGATCCTGGCTGAACAGAAACCGATGGTTGAACGCATCAGAACGTATGAAGAAGACCCAACCCTGGTACGCAACATCATTGCGGACGGTTGCGAAAAAGCCAACAAGCTGGCGGAAGAAACCATGCGCGACATCCGTGAAGCGATGGGATTAAGTTACCCCTGACAGATCAATTTCACTCAATGGATCGCTGATCATGAAACAATCTGAACAGCAGGAAGCCATGAAACCCCTGATCGATTCTGTCGGCATTCACCCGGTCGCACGAATCTGTGGCGAACCATTGATGGAAATCCCGCTGGATTTATACATCCCACCCGATGCACTCGAAGTTTTTCTGGACACCTTTCAGGGCCCGCTCGATCTGCTGCTCTACCTCATCCGCAAGCATAATCTGGAAATTCTGGATATTCCGATGGCCGAGCTTACCAAACAATACATGGCCTACGTGACGATGATGCGCGTTGATCAACTGGAGCTGGCGGCAGAATACCTGCTCATGACCGCGCTGCTGATTGAAATCAAGTCGCGTATGCTGCTGCCCAATCCGAAAGCGGAAATAGAAGAAGAACACGATCCACGCGCTGAGCTGGTGCGGCGCCTGCTTGAGTATGAGCAAATGAAGAATGCCGCTTTGCGCCTCAATGAATTACCGCAGGCTGAGCGTGACTTTACGACTGCCCGGATATGGATTGAGCACAAGACAACCGAACCATCGCCTACTATCAACATGGACGATTTGCGCCATGCCTGGATCACCATTCTGACGCGGGCCAAAGTCAATCGCCATCACCAGATCAAACGTGAAACACTCTCGGTGCGTGCTTATATGAGTCAGATTTTGCGTGATCTGCGCGGGCATAAACAGGTAGAATTCTATGACCTGTTCAGTCCTGCAGCGACTGTCGCCGAAGTCGTCATCACCTTTCTGGCAGTGCTGGAGCTGGCCAAGGAATTACTGGTGGAAATTACTCAAACAGAAACTTTTGGCATGATTTATGTCCGATCCACTGACGCCACTCAATTCAATTAACACATTGGATACACTCAGCCCCGCAAAAATAAAACAAATCCTGGAAGCCGTGTTACTGGCCGCGCAAGACCCTTTGCCGGTCACAGAATTAAGAAAGTTATTCGATAACGAATTGAGCGCCACGGTGCTCGGCAAATTGCTCGAAGAACTGCGTGAGGAATGGACTGACAGTGGCATTGAATTGGTCAGCGTTGCCGGTGGCTGGCGTTTTCAGACCAAAGCCGGGATGCAGCCATATCTGGATCGATTAACACCGCAAAAAGCACCCCGCTATTCACGGGCCGTGCTTGAAACCCTAGCTATTATCGCCTATCGCCAGCCGGTCACACGGGGCGATATCGAAGAAATCCGGGGTGTCAATGTCGCCGGTTCAGTGCTCAAGGCACTGACTGCACGGGGCTGGATCGATACCGTTGGACACCGTAACGTGCCTGGAAAACCGGCACTGTTCGCCACGACTCAAGCCTTCCTCAACGATCTGAATCTGCGCTCCCTGGAAGAACTTCCACCATTGGAGGAGATGAAATCCCTGATTGAATCGAACAACCCGACTGAAGAACTGCCATTCGAGGAAACGGCAACACCCGCCTCCTGAGTTCTGATAGCTGCTATTTCCCGCTATAAGGGTTTTGCGGAATTCTGCACTTCGATTAATGCCGGCGTCAGATGCGGAGCGATCACCTGAAGCAATTGCCCGAATATTTTTGGATTCCCGGCAATAATCTGCCCGCTTTCCAGATAAGTGCTGTTACCTTCCAGATCACCCACCAACCCGCCTGCCTCGGTAATCAGCAAACAACCCGCCGCCATATCCCATGGCGCCAGACCCATCTCCCAGAAACCGTCATACCGGCCGGCTGCCACATAAGCCAGATCCAATGCCGCAGAACCAGGTCGACGAATCCCCGCCGTGCGCGGCACGATATCCTTGAACATGGCAAAGTAGGCATCCATGTGCGTCAGATCACGGAATGGAAAACCCGTCCCAATCAAACAGTCCTCAAGCCGGGTACGTTTGCTGACGCGGATGCGGCGGTCATTCAGATAAGCGCCGTGGCCGCGACTGGCCGTAAACAACTCATTGTTGGTTGGATCATAAACCACAGCCTGATTCAGCGCACCTTTATGCATTAATGCGATGGAAACCGAATATTTGGGAAAACCATGCAGGAAATTGGTCGTGCCATCCAGCGGATCAATAATCCACTGAAACTCGGATTTTTTGTGATCACCTTGACGACCGCTTTCTTCCGCCAGAATCGCATGATCAGGATAAGCCGTTGACAGGATCTTGATAATGGCGTCTTCAGCCGCACCATCCACTTCACTCACATAATCGCTATGCGATTTTTTCGACACAGTGAGCAAGTCCAGATTCTGCGACGCCTGATTAATGATACTGCCAGCACGGCGCGCGGCTTTCACCGCGATGGTTAGCATTGGATGCATGGTTTTGTTTCAGAATTTAACAGAAGCGCGATTTTAATATGAATCGAACTTGCACGCTTGGTTTTATGGTTTTGCAGATTGTTCGGAAGATCGGAAAAATCCAGATGAATGCTATGTTTAATCTGCCATGGTCAATGCATGGGTAGCAAATGAAAGCAAGTCCTGACTATGACGTTCAATCACTTCCACCATGATAGCCATATCCATTTTCTGGTATTCATGCACCAGAATATTACGAAAGCCGACCATACCTTGTAACTTCCGCATCATCTCTGTATCAATTAATCCTGCTTGCTCTAACAGGAAAAATGATTCCCGGCTGTCACGTGGCAACCCCAACTTGCGAAGCTTGATCAAGTAGTTGGCAATATCAATCGTCAATTCCGCAGCACGTTGCAAGTTCATCGCCACTGCATCCTGCCGGAGACGATCATCTGCAAACGGCAAACCGGTTTCCATGTGGTAATAACGATTGATCTGCTGGACGCAGCGCTCGATACTGACTTTCTTATTCAGAAGAACATCATTCATAGACTGTAAAATCTCCCACTGCTCATGCCTTCCGCAAGAATTCCCGCGCGTTCTTCATTGAGCTTCTGATACAACGCCAGCACCAGCAGTTCAAACTCATCGACTACAGTTCCAGGGATACAATAGATTCTCCGTCCTGCCATCACCACTTCCTTTTGCAAAACCGTCGGCGCCTGGCGCAGATTAACCAGATCCACTTCTCTGCTCAACAAGGATTGCAGTGCAAAATGCAAATCAGTCAAAATCAATGAACCCATTTTCTTTGCTTGCAGCGCAGGTAGCATCACCGCGATATCTACATCACTTTGCGGCCGCTCATACTCAGTACCCCACGATCCAAACAGGTAAATCGCCTGGGTATCCGGCCAGGTGTTTAGAATTAATTGGACTAATTGTGATTGCTGGCTCATCTCTATATCTCAAAAATTATCGCGACTTCGTTGCCGAGAATACCGGGTTGGTTTTATTCAGGACAATGAATTCTTCGTAAGTAGAAGAACGCCAGTCCATTAATTCCCTCATTTTATATTGTCCATCATGACTGAAAAGTATCATACACTATATTCTAATGATACTTTTGTTAAAGAAAGTATCATATAAAAAGCGTTATCTTACTTTAGCTCACTAAAGTAATTTAACCAAATAACGCCAGATACTTTCTAAACACAAACATCCTGTTCCTCTGATACCCGGTGATCTCTTCCAATATATCCAATTCAACAAATTGCGCCACCAGACCATTAGCCGCCCGATGAGTCAGACCCAACAAACCAGCAACGTCATTCACTGAAACCGCCGGTTTTTTATACAACTCCAAAAGTAAGGCTCGAGCATTTTCAGCACGACGACCTAAAGTGACCATCTTACTTTCCAGTTCATTTCTTAACGCCAAAATAGATTGGAAAGTCTGCTTACCTTTCTCAGCAGTTTCAATCACGGCGGTCAGAAAGAATTTCAGCCAGTGACCCAGATCATTGGAAGCACGTACTCTCGTCAGGGCATCATAATAACTGCCTCGATGCTGCTCCAGAAAATCCGATAAATAAAGTGAAGGCTTATTTAATAAGCCGCGACTGATGAGATACAGGGTTATTAATAGTCGACCAATCCGGCCATTACCATCCAAAAAGGGGTGGATGGTTTCAAATTGATAATGGCTAATTGCTATCTTTATTAAATCAGGTACTTGTATCGACTCATTGTGCCAGAACTTCTCCAAATCACTCATCAAATCAGGTACATCATTATGATGAGGCGGGATAAAAACCGCATTATTCAAGCTACTGCCGCCAATCCAGTTCTGGCTTGTACGAAAATCCCCAGGAGCTTTATGTTCGCCCCGAACACCTTGCATCAAAATGGCATGGGTATTTTTTAATAAGCGAACCGACAAGGGCAGCGTTTTTAATTCTATCAATGCTACATTCATCGACTGGACATAATTTTGCACTTCCTGCCAGTCATCCCGCTTCTCAGGATCAATCTGAGATAAATCCATAACCGCCTCATCCATATGCGTTTGGGTACCTTCAATGCGAGAAGATTGATTTGCTTCCTTTAAAACATGTAAATGAATAAAAAGATCAATATCAGGCACTATGAACGAAAATGCATTCAACTCACCCAATGCACGTGTTGCTCTCTCCAGCAGAGTATTAATCATCGGATCCTGCCAGACCCACTCAACATTCACCATCGTCGGCATAAAACTCTTGTATTGGTATTGCTGTATAAAAGTACCCGACTGGAAATCCTCAATTTTCATGATTTGAGTTTACCTATTTTCTTTTCTCCATTTGAAATGGAAGAATAAGGGAATATTTTCTAGAAGGTTTTAGTAAGAATGGCATGCTTATTGGTTATTCTTGAGAAAGCTTAATAGAATTTGGTCGGCACAAACTGTACTTTACTAATTCAGATCTGATCCATTCATTTTTATACTTACAAAGAAACCAGTGGATACTTTTTCAGTTGATCCAATAGACTAGGCCATTTAAGATCACGCTCGTTTAGAACCTTCTCAATCTCTTGATTTAAACTTAAAGGTAATGATCTTTTTTCTATATCCTCATACGCAGCAACTAATCTATCTGCAAGCCCCTTAAACTCTGACAGCTCTATAACAAGTACTTCAGGCGATGGATTAGCTGTTTTCGTTGATCCGGTTAACGGTCCCACAAATACAGGAATCATTTTATTTACCTTATGAGTATTCTCAACCCATTGCATATGATCTGGTAATTGGCCTATTTCATCTTTTTTATATTCTGCCTCTTTATCTGTTTTAGCTTCAATAACTAACCCAACGTCATCGCTGATCCATAAAACATCAGGGCCAGTTCCATGCTCATTGTCTGGTCTTGTGGAATCTAACCCAAGATATTGGCCAAGAAATCTTAACGCTTCTTCTGTTTGTTTTACTGTCCCAACGCCCTCTTCTAATGCATCTAGATTTAAATTCATTTTTTTTGGTACCGAAACAGAAGCACCCTTATTAATGCGAAACTCATTTGCTATATTTGATGCTTGAATCGATACAGAATTTGTCGTTAAGTCGACACCTTCGTGTACACATTTTGGAATATTCTTTGTCGCACCATTGGATCTTTTATAATAATTGAGTGCTGTATCTTGATCACCAGTTAATTCAAAACAATAACCAATCCATAGTGTGTACCAAGAACCTAATCCCGCACTGTAAGCGAAAGTTTTATCTATGATTCTTTCTAATACTTTTATTGCTCCTGAAAAATCTCTTTCCCAATATTTCTTTATGAATTGCTTTTCTGCAATAGCAAGTTCACGAAGAATTACATCCTCGTCTTTAACCTCTTCTGTTTCGCAATCCTCCATAAATTGTTCATATGTCTCAATCCACTCAGGATCCCGGTTTAAACATGCATCTGCCGCAGATGTTATATCGTTGGATGAATTACAATTTTCAGATACCTGCAAACCCAGCTTAAATTGTTTTTGTACAAATGTTGGAAGATATGCTTGGTTTCTAGGTGTCAAAAGCCATTTAACATACTCTCGCCCCAAAACAGTAACGACACCATAATCACTCATTCCCCTCGATATTCTTCCTAGGCTTTGCACGATTCTACAGGCCAATGTAGAGCGAAGAACATTCGATAATCTTAGTGACTCCCACATGTATCTATCTAACAAACCAGTGCCTGTCGGCAATCCATCCATGACCAGATGTCGGCATGTATCGCCCGGCAGATCAATGCCATCGTACCGTGCCGCTAATATCAGTTTATCTGCTTCAGTACTTCCCTTGAACTTCTCCAAGTCTTGAATCATTGATTCCTTATTCGGCAAATACCCTACATCTTTCCACTGTTCTGCCAAATAATAGTTTGGCACCAGGATCAATGTCTTACGACCCGCTATAAACTCTTTGGTTACTTCACGATCGTTATCTACACCATATACTTGTTCCGGAAAAATGATTAGCCTTTCACATTGTCCAGCTGGCGTATCTGGCTGGATGACATAATCTAACTCTTGGCCAAAAGTTCTAATAAATGAGTCTGCACCCAGCATAGTGGCACTTAAGTAGATCCGTCTTATACCCTTTTGAAAGTATGTTAGATTCGATACTGGTATAAAGGGGGGTATTATTTGAATACTCATGCTTGAAATAAGATATGTACATAAATCAAGGTGATCTTTAAGATGTTCCCAAGCAAAGGTAGTGTTCTTGTTATTTGGAATATCTGCTTCAATAAGCAGTCTACGTATCTCTGCAAAATTTTTAACTACTTCAAACGGTGGCAAGAGATCTACTTTGCTCTGTTCACCTGACAATATTTCTTCGAAACTACTTACTCTTCCTACCGACTGATAATACGGACGGAATAGTTTTGCTAGCGTTACAAACAACTCTTTATTATCTTTACAAATAATATTTAAGGAAAAATGGTCTTTTATCATCCCATCTGCTGCGTGGGCATCATCAAAAATCACAGCAGATATCTCATCATTTCTAAACCTGGACTTTCCATTGAATAGTGCTTGATATGTTGTTAGGCAAGTAGCTTCACCTTTATCAAACAAATCATTACTAAAATTACTACTATGATATGTAGTTACTTTTAACCCATAACCTTCAGCTTTTTCTCTTGTTTGTTCAATAAGTTGAATAGACGCACATGCATAGAGTACTTTTTCTTTAGTTTCATTGACTAAGGATTGAGCAACAAGCAAACCGATAAGAGTTTTACCAGCCCCGGTATTTAAAACTATCGCCACATCTTCATTTTTGCGATGCTCATGCCATTCTCGCAATGCATCACCTTGACCTAACCAAAGATCATTAATGCCACCATCTGTAATTTTTGACTTATTTTTTTGAAAAATTTCAACAGGATCGATCGAACTAGCTTCTTTCTTTTTGGCTTTAATTTTTCCAAAGTCAAATACCATTAAATAATCCTCTTAAATATTCCCTGCAAAAGTACGGTAATTAATATAGATCTTCTGCTTTTCACAGTTAAAGATGAAGCTTTGCTAACAGTTGTTCCGATACCTGCATCTTTACTTCAATAATGCATAGACTCATCTTGGCATTGGTATCAAGATTGCTACGACCAATCAAGAACAATCATACTTAGCTTAGTCAAATTTAACCAAATAACAGACTGGGTAAGATAGTATTTTCCCCTATCTACAATCTAATTATTATGACGCCATGCAGACGCAAATCCAATCAGTTGGGAGCATAGCTCAATGGCTTGCACAGCGCACTGAATTGTCACTTATTAACTGAAAAACAACAAGTTCTTTCATTATTGGCTCCTTCTGACTGTAACAAAACGTACGATATCGCAGCTTCTTCTGTTCCCGGCACTGATTCCTTTGTTCTGTTAGAATCGTGCTGATGGCCGTTTTTCTCCTGCACCGTTTGATAAATTGAGCATTCCTTCCTTTTCGGTATAACCCAGTCCACCATGAATACTCCTTGCCCGCTTGATCATGTTCGCATCGTTCTGAGCCACACGAGCCATCCCGGCAATATCGGAGCGGCGGCGCGGGCGATGAAAACGATGGGGTTGAGTTCACTGTATCTGGTTAATCCTGAGTTTTTCCCGGATAGAGAGGCGGATGCACGGGCTGTCAGTGCGCGCGATATCCTGGAGAAAACAAAGGTTTGCAGCGGGATTGATGAGGCGCTGGAGAATACTGTGCTGGTAGCCGCAATGACGGCGCGGACACGAGGGCTTTCCCATACTATTTTCGATGCGCGGCAGGGTGCACGGGAATTGTTGCAGTATGCGCGACATCAGCCGGTGGCCTTGCTGTTTGGCGCGGAAACTTCCGGCCTGACCACAGCGGAGGTGAACAAATGCCAGATGATCATCCATATCCCCACTAATCCGGAGTTCACTTCGCTGAACCTGGCAAGCGCCGTGCAGGTGATGGCTTACGAGTTGCGCATGGCGCTGATGGAAGATGAGGAGCCCGCTGTTCCAATTGAATCACCGGCCAGTTTTAACGATCTGGAGTTGTTTTATGCGCACCTTGAACAGGCAATGATTGCCAGCGATTTTCTTGATCCGCAGAAACCCAAGCTGCTGATGCAACGCATCCGCCGTTTGTTTGGGCGGGCACGGCTGGAGAAAGAGGAAGTTCAGATCCTGCGCGGCATCCTGACAGCGTTAGGCAAACGCTGGTAATCCAGCCGGGTGTTTTGTATGTCTCGGGAAACGCTGAATAATTCGATAAACAAGATGAGATGCAAGGCGGATGGAGCGCAGGAAATGAGACATATCATAGCGATAGGCGAGTTTCCAAGCACCACCCAACGCAGCAGATCGCTTGTTTAGCCAATTATTCAGCGTTTCCCTAGTTTTCCTTGATTAAGGTACCCACACCCTGATCAGTCAATATTTCCAGCAGCAGCGCATGTTCCACCCGTCCATCAATAATGTGGCATGATTTAACACCTTTCTTGACAGCATCCAGCGCCGAACCGATCTTGGGCAGCATGCCGCCTGAAATGGTGCCGTCGGCAAATAACTCATCTACTCGTTGCGCAGTCAAGCCGGTCAGCAGCTTGCCGTCCTTATCCAGCACGCCGGGAATGTTGGATAATAAAATCAGTTTCTCCGCCTTGAGAATTTCGGCTAGTTTACCGGCAACTAGATCGGCATTGATATTATAGGATTCACCTTCGGCACCGACGCCAATCGGCGCGATGACCGGAATAAAATCCTGCGTATCGAGCAACGCAATCAGCGCAGGATCAATCGATTCGATCTCGCCCACCTGGCCGATATTGATCCATTTCCCCTCCGCCTGGCGATCTTCCATCAATAATTTTTTGGCACGGATGAAGGCGCCATCTTTACCCGTCAGACCGACGGCTTTGCCACCATGGCGATTAATCAGATTAACGATATCCTTGTTGACCAGCCCGCCCAATACCATTTCAACCACATCCATGGTTTCCGCATCGGTCACGCGCATGCCCTGAATGAATTCGCCCTGCTTACCGACACGTTTCAGCATGTCGTCAATCTGCGGGCCGCCGCCGTGAACAATCACCGGATTCATGCCGACCAGTTTCAGCAGCACGACATCGCGTGCAAACCCTTGTTTGAGGTGTTCTTCGACCATGGCATTACCGCCATATTTAATGACGATGGTCTTGCCATGAAAACGTTGGATATAGGGCAACGCCTCAGCCAGAATCTTGGCTTTGTCTTTTGCAGCCGCTTGGGGATTCAACATGGTTTTCTCAGAAATTTATTCAATAAGTTTTTAGGGAAAAATACTCCAGATAATACTGTATACCTTGTTTTGCTCGCATAACTCCGGGTCAGCCTATCGGGCGATCTGCAGGAAACTCTGATCCTGTATCAGGTCATGCAGGCTTATCTCGCCCCATTGCCGGCCATCAGAATCCTGATACTGCCTGGGAATAATGGCAGATGATGTTTTTCTAGCCACTTTGACCAATTTGAAATCCGACAGACTCCGGATGCCCAGCATACTGTTCACCATAAACCCGCTATTTATCTTGTAGTCTGACGATACCAGCAGAATTCGTGACTTTGCGGTGAATGTCACCGATTCACCACCCAGATATAATCCCAGATCCGTGATCCCATAGAGCTTGCCACGCACATTGGCCATACCGAGAAACCAGGGTTGTGTCAGCGCCACCGGGGTTATCTTGGGGACTTGTATCACTTCACTGACTTCAATCATCTGCACCAGATAGCGACTGTCTCCGATCGCCACGCCCAATACGGTCGTGGATGATTCAGTTTCGTGCGCATTTTTTATCTGCTCAGCCAGCGAATGTTGATATTCCTTTATACTCATCGCATTAGTTCAGGTTATATTTGGATTCGGCACAGACTGCATCATGCGCCTTTCCTGTTCAAGGCAAATAAAAATTTTTGCACAACTTGGCCTGCTTTTATGATCCTGTCTCTACATTCTGCCAGAAGGTACTTGCCACGCGTCTTTACATTGGCACGGTCTTAAAATAATTCGCTTAAATCCTTAAAACACTGTAAATCGCGGAATTCAACTTGTTATACTTGTCATGATTGAGCAAAACGCCATTGCTTATTCGTTACAGGTTTATTTTACTGTATTATCAGATACAAAATTAATGAATTCTCAGGGGTAAACTAAATGAAAAATTTTAATCCATATTGTCTCTCACTTATTTTATTCCTCCCCCTTATAGCCGGCTGTGTGCCTATGTTTGCAATTGGTACAGCGGCAGGAACCGGTGTTTATATTTCAGAAGACCGCAGAACCAGCGGTATATTTATTGAAGATGAGGCGATTGAATTAAAGAGTGCACGTCGGATTAACCAGCAACTGGGCGATCAGGTTCATATCAATGTCACCAGCTTTAACCGCAATGTGCTGCTCACCGGGGAAGCGCCCACTGCGACGATGAAAACCGATGTCGAGAAACTGGTCATGAGTGTCGATAATGTGCGCAAAATCTTCAACGAAATTGCTGTAGCCGGAAATACTTCTCTCGCAACACGCAGCAATGATTCTCTGATCACATCCAAGGTCAAAGGACGATTTCTCAGTGCCCGCAAGTTTCAGATTAACCATATCAAGATCGTAACCGAGAACAGCATTGTCTATTTGATGGGCATGGTCACTCGACAAGAGGCTGACAGCGCCGCAGAGATCGCCAGTTCAACCTCTGGTGTCGCCCGTGTTGTAAAAGTCTTCGAATATCTGAATTAATCTTTCCTGACACGGAATGGCATGTTACCCGCCAAGCTGCTAGCTGATCTGCATGCAGCCTTTCCACCGGATCGTTTTTATACCGATCCGGTCGATTGCTATGCGTATGCTTATGATAACAGTCGGAAGATCTTCCCACCCGAGGCCGTTCTTTTTCCTCTGACCACGCAGGAAATACAATTCATTATTGCTTTGTGTAATCAACACAGCATTCCTCTGATTCCGCGCGGCCGTGGAACCGGTACGGCCGGTGGCAGCTTGCCTGAATTGGGTGGTATCGTATTATCCTGTGAGCGCATGCTTAACATCGTGTCGATTGACCCCGCGAACCGGGTCATTGTGACTGAACCCGGTGTATTGAATCAAGCTGTTCAGGATGCTGCCAAACCACATGGCTTTTTCTGGCCGCCCGATCCTTCCAGCGCCATGTTTTCCAGCGTTGGGGGAAATATAGCGACGGGGGCAGGTGGCCCTCATGCAGTCAAATACGGCACAACGCGGGAGCATGTTCTAGGACTCAAAGCTGTTACGGGGGCTGGCGATATCATTAAAACCGGCTGCTATACCACGAAAGGAGTGGTCGGCTACGATCTGACCCGCTTACTTATCGGTTCGGAAGGCACACTGGCCGTCATTACTGAAGCCACGCTCAAACTTACCGCACTGCCCGGTACAGTCGCCGGTATTACCGCCTACTTTCAGGATGTCACCGGTTGTGCGGCCGCTATTGTGCGAATCATGGCTTTACCACAACTGCCAAGTGCCCTGGAATTTCTGGATGCCGGCTCATTAAATCTGGTTCGGAATCATTACCCGGATATGCTTCCGCATGATGCAAATGCCATGCTCATGATTGAAGTGGATGGTTCTTCCCATGAAGTTTCAGACGCTATCGCTGCAATCCTGTTCGCGTGCCAGTCGGATAAACTCATTCAGGCCTGCCAGGTTGACAATACGGCGTCCCTGTGGAAAGCCCGTAAAGCCTTATCACCTCTGCTACGCGAAATTGCACCCAAGAAAATAAACGAGGATGTTGTTGTACCCGTTAGCTTATTACCTGAGTTTCTGTCCGGATTATCGCTGTTAAGCTCCCAATATCAACTGGCTAATGTTAATTTTGGTCATGCAGGGAATGGCAATATACATGTCAACCTATTGATCAATCCGGACGATTCGGATGAATTAAAGCGTGCGGAAAAATGCTTGAATGAAATATTTGATCTGGTTATCAGGCTGAGCGGCACCTTATCAGGCGAACATGGGGTTGGTAGCGAGAAACGCGCCTTTATCGGTAAGGAAATTGATGCGGTTACACTGGATTTAATGAAGAATATCAAACGGGTTTTTGATCCCAACAATATTCTCAATCCTGGGAAGATTTTCCCATAGACGCATGTCACGTCATTGAAGCAATCAAGGGAAAACCATCTGAATCTGCGTTCTAAATATCAACCGGATACACACCTTTAGCCAATATTCCGAACGCAGACTGTCTGCATCAGATCATTTGATCTGATTAGAGACGAATATAATGATCAACCAGCAATGCGACAAACAGAAGAGCCAGATAAAGAATTGAAAATCTGAAGGCTTTCCGTGCAAGCTGGTCGCTGTAGTTCCGATAAATTTCTATCGCATAATACATAAAAATACCATCCAGTATCACTGCACTGGCCAAGTATATATGACCGCTCATTTGTGTCAGATAAGGCAACACGGTCACAATACATAATATGATCGTATAAAGCAGTACATGCAGGCGCGTAAACTGGTCACCATGCGTCACTGGAAGCATTGGCATGCCGATCGCCGCATATTCTGTCTTGCGATAGAGTGCTAATGCCCAGAAGTGCGGCGGAGTCCATGCAAAGATGATTAAAAAGAGCAATAGTGCATCTGCTGTAATTTCACCCGTCACCGCTGTCCAGCCCAATATGGGCGGCATTGCGCCGGATGCACCACCAATCACGATATTCTGGGGTGTCAGCGGCTTTAATATAATGGTATAAATTATCGCGTACCCGACGAAGGTTGCCAGCGTCAGCCACATCGTCAGTGGATTAACCAGTTGATATAGAATAGCCAGGCCAATTCCACCAACAATTGACAAGAAAAATAGTGTTTCGGGAACACTTACTTTTCCCTGCGGTAAAGGCCGACCTTTTGTACGTGCCATTACTGCATCCATTTTTTGTTCGACCAGACAGTTTAAAGCAGCGGCTGCGCCGGCAACCAGTGCTATACCGATAGTTCCAAAAATCAAGCTATCGAGTGGTACAACACCAGGTACAGATAAAAACATACCAATGACTGCTGTAAAAACAATCAACGATACAACACGTGGCTTGGTTAACCGATAAAATTGATTGATACGCGATGCGGTTTCTTGCCAAGCTATGCTTGTGGCCATAACTCTTGACCTCCTCTATTCGTACTTTGTTCTTAATAAGTTGCGATCTTGTAATGGATCGCATCAGCTGCTCAGTTCGTTGCCTAATGTTCTACCTGAGATACGTGCAACAAGCGTTTTATATCTTTTCCCATTTTGGTCGGGTCCAGATTCTCTGGAAAACGCATCATCAGATTTCCCAATGGATCAATTAAATATATATGCTTCGTTTGTGTTTCATTCGACGGAATCATTGTCAGTAATTCACTGTCTTTTGCGCTGATAAAATAAGTACCATCATATTTCTCAACCAGTGCCGGATCCGGTTTGACATCATCATTGATCAGCCAGAGTCGTTCGATACGATGTTTCTCCGTGTTTTGTACTAACCGCACCTGGCGCATATGAAAAAGTTTTAACTGACATACTTCATCACAATTCCCGGAATCCACCGTAACGAGTATCCACTTTCCATGTAAATCTTTTATTCTGAAAATTGTGTTATCACTTTGATTTGACCCTTTACCTGACAATTTCTGAACAGTCAGGAGTTCACCATAGTTTGTTGCTTCAGGTTTGTAATCCATGAAATACAGCAGATATGACACCACTACTGGTGAACACATCAGTATCAACAGTATCAGAAACTTGCGTCTATTCGATTTTTGTATTTTCTCGTCTAACATTTAATGCCAGAAAAATGATTATTGTTGTTATTGCCAGTGAAAACCACTGAAATGCATAACTTACATTTTTAGCAGATCCAGAATCAGGCCTATCCCATTCTCGAACCAAGCCATCTTCTATTTTATCCTTCTGCAACACTATAATGGGCTGTAGTTCCAGTTTGGTTACTTCATGAAATCGCTGTAGATTAAAGTTTCCCCAAACGGATCCATCAATGACTTGACTGGACAGTTCCAGAGTTCTTATTTCAGGTGATACAACGATTCCTGTTACTTTTACTTCACCTTCTGTTTCAGGCACATCTGGTAAAATAGCACGATCCAGACCAGTTGGAACCCAACCCCTATTAATCACTACATGCAGAGAACTGTTCAATAATCTGATTGGTGTCAGAATATGATAACCAGCTCTGCCTTTATTAGATTTATTATCCAGATATATCGTATGAGTATGTTGATATTCACCTTTCAACTCAACTTCCCGATATAGATATTCTTCAAGTTTAATCAGGCTACCTGGCAATGTAATGATCGGTTGCTTAGCAAGATAATCAAGCCGTTCCTGTCGCGCATTCTTCTCATCTGCACGAGAAAGCTGCCATTTTCCAAGCGACACAAATACCATAAAAAACACAACTGTTACAAGGATAGCCCACAACTTCGGTTTAAAACGGTACCCCAATAAAATCATTTTTGTCTCTATGCTGGATTGTTTACAGATAGTGCTTCTTATTAGCAGATTAAGTTCATCTATCAGATAGACAACTTCACAGACAATTTAAGAACTTTTGAGTTACTTAATTTTAATTAGGAAAGATTCCAGCTTTTACCTACATTAACAATTATTTTGTCAATGTCACTTTCGATGTAAAAACTGGAATCTTTATATAACCAACTTCCAATAACTTCTCTAGTTATAATAGATAAACAAATATAAACAGACCAAGCCATACCACGTCAACAAAGTGCCAGTACCATGCAACACCCTCGAATCCAAAATGATTCTCCGGTGTAAAATGACCTGCCGCTGATCGGAAATATATCACCAGCAACATGATGGTACCCAAGGTAACATGGAATCCATGAAAGCCAGTTAACATAAAGAATGTAGAGCCGTATGCACCACTGGATATTTTCAAGTTTAACTCATTGACTGCATGAACATACTCATACGCCTGCAAACCTAAAAATAAAGATCCCAGAAAAATAGTTGCCAACAGCCATTTCTTCAATCCATCGCGTCTGTTTTCTTTCAACGCCCAATGTGCCAGCGTACAGGTAACGCCTGAGGTTAACAGCAATAATGTATTAATTGCTGGAAGCCCCCATGCACCCATCGGTGTAAACTGTTCAGTGATTCCTGGACCAGCAGTTGGCCAGCCACCCGAATACGATGGCCAGTTGCTGCCTAATACATTACTCTCTTCAGCCAACCAGGGCACTGACAATACCCGCATATAAAACAGTGCACCAAAAAATCCTGCAAAAAACATCACTTCTGAGAATATAAACCAGCTCATTCCCCAACGGAATGATTTATCAACCTGTCTGTTAAATTTTCCAGACTCACTTTCTCTGGCCACTGTACCAAACCAGCCAAAAAGCATATAAAAAAGAATTGCAAAACCTAACGCAACTGAATAATAGCCATACTCAATCTTATTCATGGTCATTGCTGCACCAAATCCTAAGAATAGTAGTGCTGTAGATCCTACAATCGGCCATCCTGATGGAGCTGGCACATAATAATGACTGGACTCTTGACTCATTCTTTCCTCCTACTGATTATTAATTCAATTTTTAACCGACAACCAACTTAACAAGTAACAATACGCCTATTACAAAAAGTGCGCCTCCAATGAGGCCTCCAATAATTACTTGTACTGGTTTAAGTGTCTCCGCATCATATTCATGTGCATTTTTATTTCGTATTCCAACAAATGCTGACAATACCGCTTTCGCCACCTGAAGGACTGGTACATTCGCCGATTTTTCAGTGTTCTTATTCAATCTTAATCCCCTTTTATCACTACTTAGTTACTTCGTGTACTGCCTGGTAATTCAAAGAAAGTATATGAAATAGTTACTGTATTTATATCAGCGGGCAATCCCGCATCAATAACGAACTGTACCGGCATCTGTCTGGTTTCATTTGGCTTAAGCACTTGCTTTGTGAAGCAGAAACACTCAAATTTCTTTAAATACTTTTCAAGTAATCGCGGACTGTAACTTGGAATTGCTTGTCCATTCATTTCTTGGTCCGAATTATTTTTAATTTCATACATCACATCAACTGTTTGTCCAGGATGGATACGAGCACTGGTTTTCAATGGTTTGAAATGCCAAGGTAAGCCTCTTGTATTGGCATCAAACTCTACTGTTATCCAACGACTCGTATCAACCTGATTTTCCTTGGCAAGCACGGCAGGCTGAAGCAAGTTATTAACTCCAGTTACTTCACAGAATTTTTCATAGAATGGTACTAAAGCAAATCCAAAACCAAACATCACCACTGTGAAAATAAGCAATTTTCGCAGTATAACTATATTTGTGATGGAGTTACCTTTTATCATTCTTTTAAGAAAAACGCTGTTAAATAAATTACCACGACTAACATCAACAGAAAAATTCCTGTTTTACCTTTGCCTTTACCGCGCTTTAAATCACCATCGTCTTGTGACATATAATTCTTCTTGCTTACTTGATAACTGGAGGTGTCTCAAAACTATGGTATGGCGCTGGTGTTGGTAAAGCTGTCCACTCCAATGTAGTAGCACCTTCCCATGGCTTCTGTGGTGATTTCTCTCCACTACGAATACATTTAATCACGATGTAGAGGAAAAGAAGCTGCGTCATTCCAAAACCAAATCCACCGATACTTGAAACCATATTGAAATCAGCAAACTGTAACGCATAGTCTGGAATTCTTCGTGGCATACCGGCTAATCCCAAGAAATGCTGAACAAAGAATGTCAAATTAAAGAAGAACATCGACAACCAGAAATGCCATTTACCCAGTGTTTCATCGTACATATTACCAGACCATTTTGGTAACCAGTAGTATACGCCAGCAAAAATTGAGAATAGTGCACCCGATACCAACACATAATGGAAATGTGCAATCACGTAGTACGTTTCTTGTATCTGCACGTCCAGAGGAACAATTGCACAAATCACGCCACTGAATCCGCCAATTACGAACAGAAAAATAAATCCTATTGCAAACAACATCGGTGTTTCAAATGTCATCGAACCGCGCCACATTGTCGCTGTCCAGTTAAATACTTTAACGCCAGTTGGCACAGCAATCAGCATCGTTGCATACATGAAGAATAATTGACCAACGACTGGCATACCCACTGTGAACATATGGTGAGCCCAAACGAAGCATGACAGAATCGCTATGGATGCTGTTGCATAAACCATTGAAGAATAACCGAACAATGGTTTGCGTGAAAATGTCGGAATCACTTCAGACACAATTCCAAATGCTGGCAGAATCATGATATAAACTTCAGGATGACCAAAGAACCAGAATATATGCTGGAACAGAACAGGATCACCACCACCGGCTGCATTAAAGAAGCTTGTTCCAAAATGACGGTCTGTCAACAACATCGTTACTGTCGCTGCCAGCACTGGCATTACCAAAACAAGCAAATATGCCGTAATCAGCCATGTCCAAACAAACATTGGCATTTTCATCAATGACATGCCAGGTGCACGCATATTGAGAATAGTGGTAATGATGTTAATTGAACCCATAATCGAGGAAGCACCCAGAATATGAACTGCAAATATCATCATATCTACACCCAAACCACCTTGTGTTGAGAGTGGCGGATAGAATGTCCAGCCACCTGCTGCTGCTCCACCCGGTACAAAGAATGAGCTAACCAGCAGAGATGCGGCTACGGGCAACAACCAGAAGCTCCAGTTATTCATCCGTGCAAAAGCCATATCAGGCGCACCAACCATCATCGGCACCTGCCAGTTCGCAAAACCAACGAAGGCAGGCATAATGGCACCAAACACCATTATCAGTCCGTGCAACGTTGTAAATGAGTTAAATAACTCAGGCTCCAGAATCTGTATACCTGGCTGGAACAATTCAGCTCGGATACCTAGTGCCAATACACCACCTACCAGAAACATTGTAAAACTAAACCATAAATACAAAGTACCTATATCTTTATGATTAGTCGTTTTTACCCAGCGCATTATGCCACTAGGATGATGGTCATCATGTCCGTGACTATGAACGTCACCATGTACTGCTGCCATAATTTTATCTCCTAAATACTTATTTTCTGAACTCGTTAATTCCAGAGTTAATTACCACATACTCCAGACGCTACGCTTGCGGGAAGTTTTTATAATGACACTTAACGTGAAAATTATTAAACCTTATTATTAATTTCTGCCGCAGCTGATTTTTCTCGCCGCTGGGCAACCCACTTCGCATACTCACCAGCTTCCATTACTTCAACCACTATCGGCATAAATCCGTGATCTTTACCGCACAACTCAGCACACTGACCACGATAAATACCTGGGTTATTGGCTGTAAACCAAGTATCCCGAATAAAACCAGGAATAGCATCCTGCTTAACTCCAAGCGCAGGCACCCACCAAGCATGAATCACATCATTTGCCGTGATAATCACACGAACCTTCTTACCTACCGGCACAACCACCCGGTTATCCACTTCCAGCAAATAATTTTCACCTTTAGGGGCTTTATTCATTATTTGTGCCTGAGGTGTTGACAACTTACTATAGAAGCTAATACCTTCGCCTTCGCCCTGAAGATAGTCATAGCCCCACATCCATTGATAACCCGTTGCCTTGATAGTGATATCCGGGCTGGAAGTATCTTTCATTGCTATCACTGTTTTGGTTGCCGGCAATGCCATTGCCACCAATATGATACAAGGAATAACGGTCCAGATAATTTCTACTGTCGTACTATGATGAAAGCTTGCTGCTTTATAGCCAACTGACTTACGGTGTTTTAGTATGGAATAAAACATAACACCGAACACAGCAATGAAAATAGCCAAACAAATCCACAACAGCGTTATATGCTGATCGTAGATGTCTTGAGCAATTACGCTCTGAGGCTCAGGAAAGTTATACTTAGACCCCACAGCCATGCTCGAGTACAAAGCGAGAGCAGATACCCCCGCCAGGGTTACTACTGATTTACTACTCATATTTCCCCCCACATGATTACTAATTTTACCGATTTCCGGTACGACCTATAACGTTCTAAACCTGAACAACCTTTCTGCTCAACCAGTTTCTGAAATCAGTCATACACCAGAATCCTGTTTTATTCAAAAGAACCACATCTTACTATTTGTCACTAAATTCCTAGGCTGAATTCCCTATTTCTCCGAAACTTAGATTTTTTAGTTATAGAACTCTTCTACATGCTAACAAATCGAGTGGAAATTCTAGCACGCCCCAGTTGCGCTAACAAGGAAAAATCATGATTTTTATAGCAATATTCCCCTATTTATAAAATGGTAATGTCTACATTTCCACTTTGAGGATACCCTTTCCTGAGATAGGAAAGTTTTAAAAATTATCCGGCTATGTGAGTCTACAGACAGAAATTCAGCAACCTCAAGCTGGCAGATACCGAAAAAAACTTCCACTCCCCACCAGAATTCTCAGTGAAAGGATTAAAAGCATTCGGATTGGAGTGAACTGTCTGTGACAAGAAATCATACCAGCTTGATTAGAAGCGTGATAAATATCACAACCATTATTATGGAGACAATGAAACCCATCCAATCTGATGATGAACCTTTAGGGCTGTTTTTCATCGCATCAGCAGCCCTGGGAAACAGGAGAACAATGAACATTATCAATGCCATTGCAGACACAATCTTCATCCAATCAAAATCTTCAAACATCTTATGAACCACTCATTCAAAAACAAAAGCCCCAGTGAAAGCCGGGGCTTTAAACAATCAATACAACTTTCAACAATTAGTCATCATTACCCATAATGCCAAGAATCTGCAATAAGCTAATAAATATGTTGAATATCGTCATATACAATCCAATTGTCGCCAACACATAATTGGTTTCTCCACCATGAATAATACGGCTAGTATCGTACAGAATAAATCCGCTCATAATCATGATGACAACAGCGGATATCATCAACGACATCGCTGGTATGGCCAGGAAGATATTAGCCAGCGCAGCAACCAATACCAACAAGAAACCTACCATCAGAAAACCGCCCAGAAAGCTGAAGTCTTTGCCTGTAGCCAATGCATAGGCGGATAACCCCATGAATATGATACCTGTCCCACCCAACGATAGCATGATAATATTTCCGCCATTTGGCAAAGAAGCATACATACTCAGTATCGGTCCCAATCCAAACCCCAGCATGCCTGTAATCAGAAAAACAATCCCAATCCCGGCAGGTGAGTTAGCAAAACGGGGCAATACAAACATGGCAATTACCATACCACCGATGACAGAGATCAGATAAGTCATTGGCGGCATGTTCATGAACATTGAAATCGCCGCTGTCAGACCACTAAATAGCAGCGTAAGCGATAACAGCATATATGTGTTACGCAATACTTTATTTGTCGCCAAAGCTGATGACGATCTTTGAGAGATTTCTGTGTAGTTTTGATTCATTATGAAATAACCTCCATTTAAATTAAATACCAAACCATTCTACAGAATAATACGACTGATGTATCCCACGTATAGTTCAAAGCATACCATGAAAATCCACCCTATCAATCTAAAGCAATCTATTCATTTTCCCCGACCATTAAACTCATTTCAGGCTGGGAAAACACCAGTCGATAAATAGCGATCACCGCGATCACAGACAATAAATACGATAACAGCATTTTCAACCTGTGCAGAAATCCTGAGCGCAACTGCCAGGGCACCACCTGATGAGATGCCTGGAAAAATACCTTCTTCGCATGCAAGCCGCCGCGTCATATCTTCTGCATCATGCTGAGATACATATAATAATTCATCAATCCGCTTCGTGTCATAAATCCTGGGTAAATAAGCGGGCGACCACTTGCGTATGCCTGGAATCTGCGCACCTTCTTCGGGCTGCACGCCAATAACTTTGATAGTAGATTGCTGTTCCTTAAAAAATCTCGAGCAGCCCATAATTGTGCCCGTTGTACCCATACTACTGACAAAATGAGTAATTTTTCCATTTGTATCGCGCCAGATTTCTGGTGCCGTTCCCTCATAATGCGCCAGCGGATTATCGGGATTCGAGAATTGATCAAGAATCATTCCCTTTCCTTCATCCCGCATCTTTTCTGCCAGATCCCGCGCCTGCTCCATACCACCAGCCTTAGGCGTCAAAATGATTTCCGCTCCGTATGCACGCATGGATTGGCGACGCTCTATGCTCAGATTCTCCGGCATGATCAATACCATCCGGTAACCCATAATCGCAGCGACCATTGCCAGCGCTATGCCGGTATTACCACTGGTTGCTTCAATCAGTGTATCACCCGGCTTAATATCACCACGCTTCTGTGCATGGGAAATCATTGACAATGCTGGCCGATCTTTAACCGAACCGGCGGGATTATTGCCCTCCAGTTTAGCAAGAATGATATTGTTCGTTGTTCCGGGCAGATGCTTAAGTCTTACCAACGGAGTATTACCAACAAAATTTTCGAGAGTTTTATACATGAGATAAAGAATTTTTCCACTGCTGCCAGATTAACATACATACTGATATCATTGAAACCAGGCCATCGCACCAATAAAAGCTCCTCTCCCTGATAACTGGAGAGGAGCTTTTATTCTCAGTTGAACAGAACTGCATGCAATACTGCAACACTATTCTAGTGCGGCTTCGCTACAGGTTCCTCATTTTTTATCACTTCAACCGTGATACTATCGCTGAGTTGCTTGACGGTACCTGACCCGATACCATCCACCTTTTCCAGATCATCCTTGGAGGTAAAAGATCCATTCTTCTCACGATACTCGATAATGGCTTTTGCCTTGGCAGGACCGATACCTTGAAGAGACTCAAGCTCAGCCTGAGTCGCCGTATTAATATTGACAGCCGCATAGACAGCGCCGGTAAATGAAAATAGCAAGGTACTGACCAGAATCAGAAACAATTTATTCATACTATTTCTTCCTTATAAGAGACAAACACTGACAATGCAGAGCACTTAAACTCTTCAGTTTTTGTAAGTTAAAAAAAACCTTTGTGCATTGCCCAATGAAAGTAATACACAAAGGTGCCAGTCTTATCGGACAGTTATATGAATTAATTGAGCAAATTTATGAAATAACTTGCAAAACCCACGGTAATAAGGAAGAAACATCGTCGGCACACATTCTTATTACGCATTACGGAAACGCGAATGTTTTACAATCAGAATCGTCAGCAGGGGCAACACAAATCCAATCAGTGTGACGGCAACCAGCAATTGTCCCAATTCACTATAATCGGCTGGAACAGTCACCTGGCCGGATACCGAATCCTTTATTTCACGTGTCACTGCAAATATCTGGTTCATATACTTCGTTCCAAGTTGCGAGGCCGATAAAGCCAGATTGGTAAAGGATGCCATTACTGCAAAAAAAGTGGCTTTGAGTTTTTCCGGTGCGGAATTGGCAATCCATGCCAGCATTGGAATCATCGCAATCTGACCCAAAGGTGATTCCAGTGCTGTGTCAATCAGTGCAATAAAGCGGGCATCCACAACACCGCCAGTCAATGACGCTGTCCATTCATGCAAACCGAAATACATGCCAATAATCGGCATGGAAAGAAATGTGCCTGCCAGTGTCAGAAAACCGATGATATAGGCGATTGAACGTTCCGCCATGAAACGCCGGAAAATAAACATGCCTAATAATGTCAGTATCGCACCGACCAATGACAATATCGCCAGAAATTGTTGATCAAAGCCTAATTCATCAATCATCCACCAGGTAGAACCGGCGCCAGGTCCGGGAATTGCACGAAACACGAATACGAGAATAGCCGTTCCAACCAATACATTGCGCGCATCCGGCTCAAGCTCCCCAGTTAATCGCCACATTAAGAATATGACGATTGCTATGGAAATAACAAACACAATTTCTTCTCCACCCGGTATGCGACTTAATCCGACACCCAGCGACATCAGCGTAAAAGCAAGGCCACCGCCCAGAATCCACCAGTTGACCGGTGGCGGTTCTGAATGAACACCTAGCAACATGACAGCTTCCTGGCGACTATGACCCTGTACAAGCAAACGGGCTATTTCACGTCGTTGCAGCCAGGAGGCAAAGACCACACCAAAAACAGAAACTACCGGAATGATTAAAGCCAGTTGATACACGTATAAATATATCGCTTCTTTTTCAGCTTCCGGTAATGCACTTGCGTCACGCAATAAATATACATTTGCCAGCGATACCAGAACACCGCCCCCGATAATGGCAACACGCCCCAGGGTTTGCATGGTGACATGCATTAACTTTCGCTTCTCCGGATCCAGTTTCTGGCCATTCTCATCAATGCGTGGCACTGCTTCAACCGTCATGGCATCGGCCACAACATCCTGCAACACATAGCCAATCGGTGCCAATAACACTGATATGACATACCAGATTTCAACAGGGGCTATCGCGATCATGGCTTCCGTATGCCCAAGCAGGCCGATCATGATCAGCAGACTCACCATGATCAGACTCGCGCCCAGATACACAAGCAATCCTTTCCATCGCCACACCAGATCAACCAGATGCCCCAGCGGCATCTTGAGTGCCCATGGCAGCATCATCCAGAATCCGAGCATCGCCAGGAACTCAGCAGATAACCCCAGTTTCTCTTTGACATAGAACGCACCAACAATACCGGTTAGCCCCGAAATACCGGCGGCCACATAAACCATCAGGGGTGGCATATAAGATAGCCGCATTTCACGCCCCAGAGACAGGATATTGGCACTAAACCATTGGCTGATAATTGACAGGAAATCGGTTGATGGCAGTAAATTCTTCATGATTTTTTTGAATATCCAGCTTAATAAGAGTATCCATCTGAGTCATTCTTCGTCAGATTGAAGGCATTGTTCCGGTTTTTCTACATCTGCTTGGGCCGTGTACCGACAGTCACCTGAATCGATTTCTCCTGCTTATTACGTATTACTGTGACCGTGACTGATTTACCGGGAGGAATTGCTGCAACCAGATTGAGCATATCTGCCGAATTCTTTACAGGCTTACCTTCCACTGCGATCAGGATATCCCCCGGCCTGATTCCCGCCTTATCGGCAGGCCCCTCTTTGAGAACACTGGCAATCAGTGATCCCATCGGACTATCCAGATTAAATGACTCCGCCAGTTCCTGCGTCATATCCTGCATGCTGACACCCAACCAGCCTCGGATTACCCCGCCTGACTGAATAATCTGCTCCATAATCTGTCTGGCAACATGTGCCGGTATGGCGAATCCGATACCCAGAGATCCTCCTGTACGGGAGTAAATCGCTGTATTGATACCGATCAGATTACCGGATGTATCGGTTAACGCCCCCCCAGAATTACCCGGATTAATTGCTGCGTCCGTTTGAATAAAATCCTCAAAGGTATTAATCCCCACCTGACTTCGACTCAACGCTCCCACGATACCCATGGTAACACTTTGCCCTACTCCAAAGGGATTCCCCACAGCCAGCACGATATCACCGATCCTCACCTGTTCCGATTGACCAAATGTAATAGCTGGCAGATTCTCCAGATTTACTTTCAGAACGGCCAGATCAGTCTCCGGATCCGAACCAATTATTTTTGCTTTTGCCTTTCTGCCGTCAACCAGCGCAATTTCCACTTCATCAGCCGCTTCCACAACATGATGATTGGTCAGAATATAGCCATTTGCACTCACAATCACACCCGACCCCAGACTGGATGCCTTGCGTGCTTTAGGTTCAAAACGCTCCCCAAAGAATTTCCTGAAAATGGGATCATCCATAAATGGATGCGACAACTCTTTAGCTTCTTTACTGGTAAAAATATTGACGACCGACGGCATTGCCTGCCTGGCTGCTTTATAAAAGCTATCCGGTCTTTCAGTATTCACATCAGGTGCCGCTTCTCTAATTGTTACCAGCTCTCCTCGCGACTTCCATGGCAGCAATTCCGGCCGCAGCGTGGAAACAACAAAGAAAATAGCCAGCAATATGGTTGCCGTTTGTGCAAAAATTAACCAAAGCCTGTACATATCAGCGCATCAATCCAATATAAAATAACAACTATTCCACCATAATATAACTGCCAAGGAAAAACCAATGCATCGAGATGCGCTTGAAAACCATCTGAATCAACTGCTCGACACCTCCCGCTTTCATGATTATTGCCCAAATGGACTACAAGTGGAAGGGCGCAACAATATTCACACCATTGTGAGCGGTGTCACCGCCTCGCTCAATCTGCTGGAAGCTGCTGTTGTAGCCAGGGCAGATGCTATTCTCGTGCATCATGGTTATTTCTGGCGCGGCGAAGATGCGCGCCTGACCGGCATAAAAGGTCGCCGTATCGCCACATTAATAAACCATGGCATTAATTTATTTGCTTACCATTTGCCTTTGGACGCGCATCCGGTACTGGGTAATAATGCGCAATTGGGTCATAAACTTGCATTAACCGAAACCGGCCGGTTTGGTGAACAAGAGATCGCCGTTCGGGGAGCATTAACCCACGCCATGACATTACACGCATTTGAAGAAAAAATATCGCTGGCACTTGCACGCAAACCCACGATAATCGGTGATCCAGAAAAATCCATTCAGCAGGTTGCATGGTGTACCGGGGCAGCACAAGATTATTTTGAAGCGGCGATTCAACTGGGTGTCGATGCGTTTATCACCGGTGAAATCTCTGAGCAGAATGTCCATACCGCTCGTGAATCGGGTGTCGCATTCATTTCAGCAGGACATCATGCCACCGAGCGTTATGGCGTGCAGGCACTGGGTGAGTACCTTGCGCAAACATTCGATATCAAGCACCGGTTTATTGATATTGAAAATCCTGTATGACGATATCCCATTAAATTCCTTAAATGTTTCTTTTGTATTGTACTTGTAGGAAATCAAGTACCATCCTGGAATCTAATCCTTATTTTTCTCGTCATCCTTTTTTTTACCCGAAAACATGGTCCACCATATAACAAAAATAAACAAACCCAGTGCTAAAGCTGATTCAATTGCGAGTACCCACATATTTTAAGGTTGCTGTATAGTTAAATAGACCATCACTCTAACTAAAATTTAGATGAAAAACCAATTAAGTTTCACGATATTTATTTTATTACTAGCGCTTACCGCATGTTCCACCAAAACACCCCCTCTTTCCGAGAAACCTGAGCAACTACCAGAATCCACCGTTCCGGCACCTGATAAATCAGCACCCATATCCATCCATAAACCAGTTGAATGGTCTGCGCTGACCGGCTGGCAGGATGATGACCTGTTACCGGCATGGAAAACCTTCATACAGAGTTGTGCGGTTCTGAAGAAACAACCATTGTGGCAGGAGACCTGCGCCACTGCCGTTTCATTGCAGCAAGCGGACAAAATTACTGTCAGAAAATTCTTCGAAACCCACTTTTCACCCCATCAAATTCTCAATGCAGATGGCACTGAAGAGGGATTGATCACCGGTTACTATGAACCGTTACTGAAAGGAAGCCGCAAACCTTCTGAACGTTACCGCTATCCATTATATGCCGCGCCCGATCAGCTGCTCACTATCGATCTGGGAGCGGCTTACCCTGAATTGAAAGACCTGCGTTTGCGTGGACGGCTGGACGGACGCAAAGTCGTTCCCTATTACAGCCGGGCTGAAATTATGGATAACCCGGCAATACTCAACGGTTATGAGCTGTTATGGGTCGAAGATGAAGTGGAGTCATTTTTCCTGCAAATACAGGGATCCGGCCGGGTCATGCTGGATAATGGCGAGATACTGAAAATAGGTTACGCCGATCAAAATGGCCATCCTTATAATTCAATCGGCAAGCTATTGGTTCAGCGCGGTGAATTACCGCTGGAAAAAGCATCCATGCAGGGAATCAAACAATGGGGAAAAGAAAATCCGAGCAAACTAAAAGAATTGTTGCAACAGAATGCACGGTATGTTTTTTTTCGTGAATTGCCCAATGACCTGGCAGGCCCAATCGGTGCGATGGGCGTTCCTTTGACAGCCGGGCGAAGTATCGCTGTCGATCCGCGTTCAATCCCGCAAGGCGCACCTGTTTTTCTGGCAACAACCTGGCCAAATACCGGCAAACAATTAAGCCGTTTAATGATGGCACAGGATGTCGGCAGCGCGATCAAAGGGGGAATACGAGCTGATTTTTTCTGGGGATTTGGCACAGAAGCCGGTAATCAGGCAGGCAAGATGAAACAGAAAGGAAAAATGTGGATACTGATGCCACGCGGCTACACCTCGCCAGTGTTGGCACAGCAATAAAAAAAGCCTGCCGGGAAAATTCCGGCAGGCTTGTCATGAAACCACAGTGTTGATTATTTACTATCTTTGTTCGCGCTTGCGTCTTTCAGTTTTTCTTCAATCGTTGCCATAGGGATCATACCCCCCACAACAGAACCATCTGCAAAAATCAATGTCGGTGTTCCCGTTACTTTATTTTCCTGTCCGGATTTAAGCAAAGCCGCTAATGGCGTCTCACAATCCTTGCCTGTGGGTGCCACTCCTCTGAGCATGAAATCATCCCAGGCTTTGTTTCTATTTTCAGAGCACCAGATGGTCTTAGAAAGCTCAGCAGATCCCCTGAGCACCGGATAGAGCAGTGTATAAATTGTAATATCGGTAACATTTACCAGCTCTTTCTCCAGTTGTTTGCAATAGGGACAATTGGGATCTGTAAAGACAGCAAGCTGGCGCTTTCCATTGCCTTTAACCGTTTTGATTGCAAATTCCAGCGGCAGCGTATCCAGCGGCACACGACGCGCTGCCTTGATCTCCTGCAGGCGATCGTTGGTCAGGCTGGTTTTTGTTTTGGGATCAACCACATGACCAAAAAAGAAATAATTTGCTTTCTCATCGGTATAGAAAAGCTCCCCCCCCACGACCACTTCATACAACCCCAGATAAGACGTTTTCTTTAAACTGTCGATTTTAGTGTCAGGAAAATGTGGCTCGATCGCTTTCCTCAAGGATTCTTCATCAGCCCACACCGTTCCGGAAAAAAAGCAGAATACCAAGGCTGACAACAATAATTTCACGTGCATGACCACACTCCTCGTTTTAAAGTAAATTTAATTCAACGCATGCTGCATCAATCGATTCTTGATTAATGGCAATCGATTGGTTATTTCAAGACCCAGGTTACGCAAGCGCCTGATTGTCGGATGGGTATTGCAGAATAACTTCTGCAAACCATCTGTCACCAGTTCCAGCGCGAGGATATCTTCCTTGCGTGCGAGCTCATAACGGCGCAGCAACATGAAATCGCCACAATCTTCCTGAAAACCGCGTGAATCGAGTATTGACGCAAGCTCACGTGCATCACGCAATCCCAGATTGACACCCTGGCCTGCCAAGGGATGAATCCCATGCGCTGCGTCTCCGATCAGCACCAGACGTGATTTGATTAACTGGTTGACATGCACAAAATTCAGGGGAAAACCAATGGGTGGTGTAATCAACTGCAACTCACCCAACCGATAGGAAGATGCTTCCGCTACCTGCTGGCATAATTCAGTCGCCGGCAAATCACGCAACAATCCTGCGTGTGCTTCATCGGTCGACCAGACCATTGACACCCGCTTATCAGGCAGCGGCAGCAAAGCCAGAACGCCATCACGCCTGAACCACTGATGAGCCACATTACGATGGGATTTTTCAGTCCTAAAATTTGCCACCAGTCCAATCTGGTTATAGGCATGGCGCGCAACTTCTATGCCTGCCTGCTGGCGCACCCATGAATTTACGCCATCGGCACCAACCACCAGCGCCGTTTGCAGCAACTGACCATTTTCCAGTTGAACATCAACATGGGATTCATGCCAAACGATCGAAGTACATTTTGCCGGACTGAATACCGTTATGCTTTCACTCCCGGACTTAAGTCGCTCCCAGACAGCGGTTTGCAATTGACGATTCTCAACGATGAAAGCCAATTCTGACGAACCAATTTCATAAGCACTAAAATTGATCTGCGCGCTGTGGTCATCCCCCACCACCGCCATGTCATAAACAGGCGTGATACGGGATGCCGCCATTGACTGCCATACCCCCAGCTTTTGCAGAAAGGCTGCACTGCCAGGACTGATCGCGTAAACGCGGCTATCCCAGCTGCCATCTTGCGACAATGGTGCAACCTCATTGGGCTCTATGAGTGCTATTTTCAAGCCACTATCTTTTAGAGCAACCACCAGGCTTGCACCCACCAGCCCACCACCGATTACGATCATGTCGAATTTCATGCGACCAATTATACAGCCGCTTTGTATTTAAAGGGTAATGCAAACTGTATTCAGTGCTTCCTCAATGCTTCTGAAATTTGCAATACACTCGCAGCAGATGGTTATACCGCAGGCAGTGCCGGATAATCGGTATAGCCTGCCGGACCGGCGGTGTAAAACGTGGCAGGATCGGGTGGATTCAACGGAGCACCTGCCTTGATGCGGGCTGGCAAATCCGGGTTAGCCAGAAAATCGACGCCAAAAGCTATTGCATCAACTTTTCCCTCTTTGATATCCTGATTTGCTTCGGCAGCTGTCCGCCCCATATTGCCAATGAGAACACCTTTATAATGTTTGCGGATCGGTGTCATGATGTCACCAGTCTGTTGCTGAAAAAGATCACCTCGCATGACATGAAGATAAGCCAGATGGAATTCATTGAGATGACCGGCAAGCCATGTGGATAACCCGATCGGATCGCTGTCAATCATGCTGTTAAAGCTGTTGAGCGGTGAAATGCGCAGTCCGACCCGATCACCGCCCCACACAGCGCTGACTGCTTCCACCACTTCGAGCATCAGGCGCGCCCGATTCTCGATGGAACCGCCATACGGCCCTGTGCGCTTGTTGGTGCCATCGCGCAAAAACTCATCCAGCAGGTAGCCGTTTGCGCCGTGGATTTCGACGCCATCAAAACCTGATGCCCGGGCATTTTCAGCCGCTTTCCTGAATCCCGCAACAATCGCCGGCAGCTCATCATCCCGCAGCGCTCGCGGTATGACATATGGTTTCTTTCCCTCAGGGGTATGCACTTCACTATCGGTAATAGCCATCGCGCTGGGTGCAACCGGTTGAGCACCATGATTAAGCAGCGGATGGCACGCCCTGCCGCCATGCCAGAGTTGCAGAAAAATCCTGCCACCCGCCGCATGCACCGCATCGGTCGTCTGCTGCCAGCCAGCGATCTGTTCGGCAAAATAAATTCCCGGCTCCATCCAGAATGCTGAATTACCTTCCATCACCATGGTTGCTTCTGCAATAATCAGACCGGCACTGGCTCTCTGTGCATAATACTCAGCCATCAACGTGGTCGGAATATGCTCGGCAGTCGCGCGGCAACGAGTCAATGGCGCCATGAAGATACGATTGGGTACTGTCAGCACCCCCAGCTTCAATGGGGTAAATAACGATATCATCAAGCTGTTTCCCTGAAATCGAATAACATTTATTTTAGCGTGAAATAAACTCATTCCGCGCATAAACTCAAAATCAAAAACAACCATCACCCCGATACAAAAATGTTTAAGGCACAAGCGGCAACTCTCTCTGCGGAGAAGCATCGATGACATGCATGGAATGGCTTGGCGCCAGTGTACTGATTTTCACCCCAAGCAATCGAAGTTTTTTATTGAGCAATACCCGGCGCAAACATTCCCTCGCTGCACGGCGTATCAGGACGGGATCGTCAGTGTGCGCAGGCAGCGTAAAATCCCGTGTCACCGTATGGAAATCCTCGAAGCGCAGTTTAATGCTGACCGTGCGCCCAACATACCCCTTGCGTATCAAATCCTCGGCAACCTGCGCACACAGCGTAGTAAACGCTTCCGTCAGGGTAAAACGATCCTGACGGGGATGCAGGTCCCGTTCAAAAGTAGTTTCCCGGCTGATGGATTTTGGTTCTGCATCAGTGACGACCGGACGCTGATCAATGCCATGGGAAGCATCATGCAACCAGATTGAGTAACTGCGCCCGAAGTGTGTCTGGAGCAAACCCAGTTCAGCTTGCGCCAGTTCGGCAATGGTTATAATGCCGAGTGAAGCAAGTTTCCGGGTTGCCTTCGGGCCGATGCCATTGATCTTGCGCACCGACAGCGGCCAGATCCGCTCAGGAACATCAGACATCCCCAGAATAATAAGCCCATCCGGCTTTTCCAGATCTGAACAGATTTTTGACAGCAATTTGTTGGGCGTGATGCCAATCGAACAGGACAGCCCTGTATCGTCCTTTACCGCCTGTTTAATGCGTTTTGCAAGTGTCATGGTCTCCTCCGGCAACTCAGTGAGATCAATGTATATCTCATCAATGCCTGAATCTTCAATCCGGGGTGTAATACCGGCAACGGCTGCCTTGAACAGACGCGAATAATGGCGGTAAATATCAAAATCAATGGGCAGCAGAATGGCATCCGGCGCCAGCTGCGCCGCTTTCATGACACCCATGCCGGAAGAAACACCAAACGCACGTGCTTCGTAAGTAGCGGTGGTGATCACCCCACGGCCGACATATTCGTGCAATCGATAAAAATGCGTGCTGCCATCCGCCCGCGCTATGGGCTCGTGCTCAGCCCGCCCGCCGATGACGACCGGCAAGCCACGTAATTCGGGATAACGCAACAGTTCAACCGATGCATAAAAGGCATCCATATCCAGATGAGCGATTCGGCGGGGTAGCGTATTCATCATTGGCAGCGATCTCCGGACTACCGGGCAAAGCAATGTATAAGGATTGTGATAAATTACACCATAAGCCAAACAAAAAGAAGGAAGCACCTTGCGCTGGACAGTCTATATGCTCAAATGTATCGATGGAAGCCTCTATACCGGCATTACAACGGATCTGACACGCCGGATCAAAGCCCACGAAGAAGGTAAAGGCGCACGATATACCCATGGTCGCGGACCATTCCAGCTTGTGTACCAGGAATACCATGAGAACAGAGCCGATGCCTCAAAAAGAGAAATGGCAATCAAATCGCTATCACGCACCCGGAAACTGGTATTAATTACGGCCCGCGCAGAAGATCACCCATCGCTGATGAGCACTAATGAACTGACCAACGATGGGATTTGACCAAAACTGACCTATCAATGCGTATGTGCAATGGGGTTGTTCACTATTTCCTCAATTTCCATCATACCCAGATCCTCATGATCCAGAATATGGCAGTGCACGACAAATTTACCGATGTAGTCCCGATACTGGGTATAAACATTGGTAACGGTCGGCCCTTGCACCAGCAGCGTATCTTTCCACACTCGCTGATCCAAACCATCCGGTCCTTTTCGCGTCCACTGGAACGGATTAACGTGGATATGAAAAATATGTGGCAAGGGAGGTATGGCATTAGGCACGCCTGCCGGATCACCCACAGTCGTCAGTGACCACATGTCAACCGCATTGAGTTCCAATTGACGCACATGATCCGGATTAAAAGCACGGTAATTAACCTGGAAATAATTTTTCTTGCCTTGCATATCCGTACCCAGCTTGAAAGCAACTTCCTGTACACCCAGCGCCTTCTTACTCAGGTCTTCATTGCCAAAAGGAGCCAGTGGAGCCATTTCCGCACTGGTCGGCAAGACCATGTCATCCGTCTCATCAACTACTTTCAGAATGGCCAGTAAGTTCTCAGGCTCATCGACTTGTCGCAAGGATTTCTGGCTCGAAACAGCCTGATCGATAATTCGATAACTTCCAGATTTCATACTGGCTTTAATCAGGATATCACTCCGATAACCAGGCTGCAGGTCGATTGGTGTGCCCGCTTTCCATGTATCAACGCGCCCCAGGTAATTTCCATCCAGCGCAATTTCATGTAAATCGTGGCCTTCAACCACAAACGCGATGGATTCACGGAAGGCGGTATCAATCAACCGCCAGCGCTGCACTTCTCCACGTTTCATGGTAATAACGGGAACAATCTGCCCATTGATGGTGATATGACGGCGCGAACACGACCAGGTATCCTTATTGCCCGCTTCGCTGCAATCTTTAGGTGTGGGATTGGATGGACTGGGAAAAAGACTGGTAATGTTGTTGAGCTCTCCCTTCTGATCATACAAAATGGTTTGCAGAACAAATATCTTTTCATTGGCATTCGCAGCAAGTAACGCTTTCGGTGCAACCTCCGGATCATCTTCAATCACCAGAGCCCCTGCCATCCCGCTGCCAACCTGAATCGCCGTGGATCCGTGTGCATGGGCATGATACCAGTACGATCCAAGGGGATGGGTCTGCGGCAATTTCACTTCATACAGAAATCCGCTTTGTGGTGGAATACCAAGCAATACATTATCACTATTGCCGGTCGGTGAAACGTGCAGCCCGTGATAATGCATGTTGGTGGTGTTGAAAGAAGCTGGTGTGGTATCAAGATAGGCATTCCGGTTTTCTTGATCGAACTGGCCTCGGATCTCGTTGGGAGATTCTGTCGGAAGCTTATTGTTAAGTGCCAGATTAATCACATCACCGGGCTTGACGCGTAATGTCGGACCAACCAGCTGGCCATTGTAGGTGCGCAATTTTACCGGGCATCCAGCAATACTGGTCGTTTTTGGCTCGGTAAACTGTACGGCGAAAACAGTATCCAGTTTGCCATTTTGTGCGCGTATGTCAGGAGGATTCCGAAATGGCTGATTGCCGTATTTATCAATATCAATCGGCTTGTAGGCACAGCCTGGATTAATATTTCCTGCCAACACGGATGAGCTGCCGAGAATCAGTGCCAATATAACCGACACGTTGAATACATTACCTTTCCACTGATTGTGCATGGTTTTCCCTTTTCTTGAAATAATTTAATTTTAAACAGGCTCAAACATTACAATTCATTCTAGAAAACAGAATGCTGACATCGTACTGAAGCACTTGAATCGTCAAAATCACTGAAGATCCTGCCTTGCAGCAAGGTCTTCAGATTATCTCAGCCGCTTATCCTCTGCCTGACATGGAATTGACCGGATAAAATGGATTAATTCATTGAATTCGCTCAAAGAGCGCTGTGCAGCATACGCAGTTCACCAATACGCCAAATAGCCTTATTTTTTATATGTGGCTTTTATTACACACCGGAAATTAATACTATCGCGCCAATCCAGGGTTAATATATTGAACACATGATCGATATTGCAGAATTCTGAATACAATATGATACCTACCAGAACACCACACTGCCCGTGCGGCAATAACCCACAATACAATAACTGTTGCGGCCGCTATCTGGATAACAGCGAAAAACCGGCCACGGCAGAACTACTCATGCGTTCACGCTACACGGCTTATACACAGGATCGCGAAGACTATCTGCTGGTAACCTGGCATCACAGCACACGTCCCGCCTCATTGGAACTATCAAACAAACCCCGTAACCAGTGGCTGGGATTAACCGTGAAACGCCATGACCAATCAGGCCCGGATCACGCCACCGTTGAATTTGTAGCCCGTTATAAAATCAATGGCCGCGCTTACCGGCTGCATGAAATCAGCCGATTCGTGCGTGAAAACGGATTATGGTTTTATGTAGAGGGCGATATTCTGCAAGAATGAGGGGATGATGCGGTGTGTACGTTGCATTATCCAGGCATGCTGATCATGTCGCAGCGTCCAACTTTCGATAAAATCGGCGGCTTGGACGTTTTCCGGCAACTTCCGACAAATGATCTCGCTGTTACCACATGGCGCGTTATGCATTACCAATCAGCGATACAGCGGTAAAGCGGCAATACGTTTTTCGATATCGTCCATCATGCGTTTATAAGGGAGTGATCCGATACCACCAAAACGTTTCTTGAATTCTGCTTCAGGCATAAATTCTGGCAGATCCACAACTTCTGGCAGGATATCTGCATCACGGATATGCGCAGCAACCTGACGTTGCAATCGCAGCGCCGATTCATTATTCCTTACTGCGAGTTCGCCAAAGCGCGTACCGGCACGATCAGCAGCGATATCGTTGAAGCTGAATCCACTACCACCGCGCGAATCATCGATTTCCTTGTAAAGTCCGATAGCGTCCGAGAGTGGTGCACCTGCGTGAGCGGTAATCGCAGCGGATATCGTAAAATGCTGCGCAAAATCCTCACGTCCAGCCAGCAGTACCTTGCGCGATCTGGGTTGCGGCCACTCTCTCGCGGCGGGCACGATGGCTTTGAGTCCTTTGCCATTTACGAAGAACGCCAGCACCACAATTGCAGCACGGTTTTCCATTACAGCATCCCCGTTCCTGGAGCGTTCATCCGCCAGCCTGAACAGCGGCATCATCACATCGGCAAGCGTCATGGCAGCCGTACCGGAATCGCTGCGGTCATTCTCGGCAAGTCTCTCCTGATAAGCCTTTAATCGTTCCTGTTCTTCGCGCGACAGCATGGTGCTCCTGATCCTGTCCGGCAGATCCGCCTGCCAGTCATAGACCACAGTGAATCGGCCATCCGCCACACTGATTTTCTTAATGACATCACTTGCGATCTGGTAATCCTCGCGCGTGTTGAGTCGTTGTAGTGCGTATTCGAGCAGCATATCCGCGAACTGCTTCGGAACCGACAATTGCCCGACCTGCAATGTATCGAAAACCGGGAGCCCATCGGTTTCATGCAGCAATGCCGAGATGTTCAGGAATCGTCCAAAGGGATTGTCTGGAAGTTCGAAACTGGCGGAAAGCATCACCTTGCCCGGCTGTAGCACAATGCGAGAGCTGCCTCGAGCGTACTGGTTGACAAGATAGTTGACGGCCAGATCAATTTCTTCCTGTGAGAGCACAATGGTACGCAGAACACCTGATTTCATCGTACGTGGATCATTCTTCTCGACGATGCGCTTGGCACGCTCAATATGTGCCGGTGTAAATTCAGCAGTACGATTAACCGCAGGTTGTTCTGCCATCATTAGATAGAGGATGTCGCTGAACGCAAATGGGATCGCGATCAGCAACAATAGGAATACATATACGATAAATCTCATCAATTATCAGGTTTCAGGAATTTATGTAAATTGGGTCGTCAGCATCAAGAAATCACATGGGTGGCAACAATCAAAACTCACAGTGCTTCATAGCGAATCTCCACCACTTCCAGCTCTTCCAATCCGCCTGGCGTATGCAGCGACACGATATCCCCTTCGCGCGCCTTGAGCAGTGCCTTGGCCAATGGAGAAATCCAGCTGATGCGGCCATGGCTGGGGTCTACTTCGTCCATGCCGACGATACTGTAGGTGTGTTCCTTGCCCTGGGCATCGCAGACGGTCACGGTGGCGCCGAAGAACACCTGGTCGCATTCACCGCGTTGCGCGGGGTCGACTACTTCGGCGTTATCCAGGCGTTTGGACAGGAAACGCAGGCGGCGGTCGATTTCACGCAGGCGTCTCTTACCGTAAATATAATCGCCGTTTTCTGAACGGTCACCATTGGAAGCCGCCCAGGTAATGGTTTTAACCAATTCCGGACGTTCCGATTTCCACAATTGATCAAACTCTTCCTTCAACCGCTGATGCCCGGCGGGAGTGATGTAGTTTTTCACGCCCTGGGGTAATTTCGGCGAACTATCCAGTTCGTCGTCATCCTCGCTTTCCTTGGTAAATGCCTTACTCATACTTGAAAACTTTCATTGGGAAGGACACAGAGAGGTTAGGGTAGAAACTTCAATTGTTGATTCAAGATAACCGGTCTGCTTGAGTTGATATTTCTCAGCGGCAATCCACGGATCATCGGAATGAATGTACTGAAAGTCGGATTGGCTGTCAAATTCACCAGCGAGCGATCCGGCACCCACCCATTCCAATGTAAAACCATGACGATCACGAAACTGGCTTATAATATTTGGTTTCTGATTCAGGGTTAGTTTTTGTCATCGGATGGTACTTTGCTTCTGCGTGACTCATATTCTATAAAATGCAGCAAAAGCTTACGCTCCCTTCACCGGGCACTCTAATACGTTACGCGGATTTTGATGGTTCCAGTGACGCATTGCTTCTCACACAGCTGGCACAGCAGACAAAGCCTATCGCCATCATCACGGCCAATGCGCGGGATGCACAAAGGCTGCTGGAAGAAATTCCTTTCTTTGCCCCTGAATTAAAGGTACATCTGTTACCGGACTGGGAAACGCTTCCCTACGATACTTTTTCACCGCATCATGATCTGGTTTCGGAGCGGCTGGCCACACTCTATCAGGTTATGAACGGCGCATGTGACGTGCTCATTGCGCCTTTAACGACCGCCCTCTATCGCATGTTGCCGCGCGAATATCTCGCGGCGCATACTTTCTTTCTCAAACAGGGAGATATGCTGGATCTTGCCGGTTTACGCAGCCAGATGACCCTGGCGGGTTATTCCCATGTCACCCAGGTGTTTTCGCCTGGAGAATACAGTGTTCGCGGTGGATTGATCGATTTGTTTCCAATGGGCAGTCCGTTGCCTTACCGCATTGATTTACTGGATAACGAAATCGATACCATCCGCACGTTTGATGTCGATACACAGCGCAGCATTTATCCTGTGAATGAAATACGTCTGCTGCCGGCACGTGAATTTCCGCTGGATGAAGCCGGGCGTACCTGCTTTCGGGGCAATTTTCGCGAGAAATTTGAAGGCGACCCCAGCAAAAAACAAATCTACAAAGATATCAGCAAAGGCATGACACCCGCCGGCATCGAATATTACCTGCCTCTGTTCTTTGAACAAACGGCTACGTTATTCGATTACCTGCCAGAAAATAACCTGATCTGCCTGCATCACGACATCCGTCCGATCATGGAAGAATTCTGGCACGATACCCAATCGCGGTATCAATTGTTGCGCGCCGATATCGAACGACCTTTGCTGCCGCCCGGTGAGTTATTCTTATCCAGTGATATCTTTTTCAGCAAGTTGAAACCCTATGCACGCGTCGAGATCCTGTCCGGCGCTCAGAATCTGAAACACACTGCAAAGAAAATAACCAGCCCGCTGCCATCTATCCAGGTGAATCGCCATATTGACAATCCACTGGAGAAACTGACTGCGTTCATGACTCCCTTCACACAGTCGGGTGGGCGCATCCTGTTATTGGCCGAAAGCATGGGACGGCGCGAACTGATTGCCGAATACCTCAATCAATATGACCTGCATCCCACCAGTTGCCAGGATTACGTACAGTTTCTAACCGGCACGCAAACTTTCTCACTGGGCGTTTCGCCCCTGCATAATGGCTTTGTCTTAAATGATGCTAAGCTTGCCTTCATCACTGAAAGTGAGCTGTATGCAACCCATGTGCATGGGCGCCGCGAACGGGAATCGCGCAAAACCACATCAACCGACAGCATTCTGCGCGATCTGTCGGAAATCAAACCAGGTGATCCGGTCGTGCATGAACAGCATGGCATTGGCCGTTATCTGGGTCTGGTCAGCATGGATGTCGGCGAAGGCAGGAAAGGTGAGTTGAGTGAATTCCTCGCCTTGGAATATGAGGGGGGTGACAAGCTCTATGTGCCGGTTTCACAGCTTTATCTGATCGGACGGTATAGTGGCGCCGCGCCCGAATCTGCCCCGCTGCATAAACTGGGCAGTAATCAATGGGATAAAGCCAAGCGCAAGGCCATGCAGCAGGTGCGCGATACCGCGGCTGAACTGCTGAATCTCTACGCACAGCGGGCGGCGCGGGAAGGACACGCCTTTGCGCTCAGCCAACATGATTATGATGCCTTTGCAGAGGGCTTTGGTTTTGAGGAAACCGCAGATCAGGCAGCTGCCATCACAGCGGTCATTGAAGATTTAACATCCGGAAAACCCATGGACCGGCTCATTTGCGGGGATGTTGGGTTTGGCAAAACCGAAGTGGCCTTGCGCGCAGCCTTTATTGCCGTAGCCGATGGCAAACAGGTTGCGGTGCTGGTTCCCACTACATTACTGGCCGAGCAGCATTTCCAGAATTTCTCCGACCGTTTCGGCCTGATCGCCGACCAGTGGCCGGTCAAAATTGCTGAATTGTCCCGTTTCCGTTCTGCCAAAGAACAGACTCAGGCACTCGCGGGGCTCACCAAAGGGGAAATCGATATCGTTATTGGCACCCATAAACTGATTCAAAGCAGCGTCAAATTCAAGAATCTGGGGTTGGTCGTGATTGATGAGGAGCATCGTTTTGGCGTGCGACAAAAGGAACAACTGAAAAAACTGCGCGCCGAAGTCGACGTGCTGACGCTGACTGCGACGCCGATCCCGCGCACGTTGGCAATGTCGCTGGAAGGCTTGCGCGACTTCTCCATCATTGCGACAGCACCACAGCGCCGCCTGGCGATCCGAACCTTCGTCAGCGGTTTCTCGATGGGCATTATTCGGGAAGCCTGTTTACGCGAACTGAAACGCGGCGGGCAGATTTATTTCCTGCACAATGAGGTCAGCACCATCCAGCTCATGTACGAGAAACTTTCCGGTCTGCTGCCGGAAGCGCGCATCAATTTCGCCCATGGCCAGATGCGGGAACGTGATCTGGAGCATGTCATGCGCGATTTTTATCAGCAGCGCTTCAATATCCTGTTATGCACCACCATCATTGAAACCGGCATCGACATCCCCAGCGCCAATACCATCATTATCAACAACGCACATAAATTCGGCCTGGCCCAGTTGCACCAACTGCGTGGCCGGGTGGGTCGCTCGCATCATCAGGCCTACGCCTATCTGCTGACCCCGGATGAAGAAGCGCTCGGATCACAAGCCAGAAAACGCCTCGAGGCCATTCAGGCGATGGAAGAGTTGGGCTCCGGCTTTTACCTCGCCATGCATGATCTGGAAATCCGTGGTGCGGGTGCCGTGCTCAGCGAATCGCAAAGTGGAGAAATGCACGAGATCGGTTTCAGTCTCTACAGCACCATGCTGGATACTGCCATCAAATCACTGAAGGAAGGCCGCGAACCCGATATGCAGCACCCGCTGGGCGTAGCCACGGAAATCAATCTGCACACCCCGACCTTGCTGCCTGAAGACTACTGCCATGACATTCACGAACGCCTGGTTCTGTACAAGCGGATGGCGAATTGCACGAATGACGAACAACTCGATGATATGCAGCGCGAGCTGGTGGATCGTTTCGGATTATTGCCCGATGCCACCCGCGCATTACTGGATTGTCACCGCCTGCGCATTCTTGCCAGACCACTGGGCATCCAGCGCATCGACGCCAGCTCTGACAGCATCCAGATCCAGTTTATCCCCAACCCGCCCATCAATCCGGCTGTAATTATCAAACTGATACAAAGCGGCCGGGAATACTCACTGGCCGGCCAGGATCGATTGAAAATTCAGGTGCAAATCGAGGATGTCAATAAGCGGGTGATGCGGGTTAGGGAGTTGATGCAGAAGTTGGGGTGAGTAGGTTGAGAATAGCTTTTCCACCGGCTTATGAATTCGTTGACGTGTATTATATTGAAAAACGAAGTGATGTTTTTTTATAAGATGGAAGGGGATAGCATGATGACTTCAAATATGAATTTAATTTTTGACGCATTAGATTGTGTCGTTTCGGATGTCTAATTTTAGTTAGAGCAGAAGAAGCCGCAAAGGAGACATGCAGTGGATTTAGCAAATCGATTCGAACTACACTACTATTTCTCTGAATCAGACCATGCTATTGATGCGTTGGTGCGTAACAGATGCGAAGCGGAGATGCTGGCGATATTGCTCGAATCCGCGGCGCTACTCGACATCAATGCGCATCTGATCACGGAGGCTTATCTCGAAGGTGGATTTCGAGATATCTGGAAATTTCTAGGTCGAAATGTTCAAACCCTAACGCTACTTGTATTGATCGCCCAACTCGTGGTCACTGCGGCGCCACTTTTCGATAAAGAGAGCGCTGATTTGGAGAATGAGTTAAATAGGCTGAGTATCGAGGAGAAAAAGCTGCAAATCGAAAAGCTGAAGAGGGAACTTAAAGAAAGCGAACCGAGTGAGGAGTTGGTTCAAAAAGCGGCCAGTGCCGTAGGTAAAAGCCTGAAAATCATTAAGCGAAGATCGAACTTCTACGCGGACCTTGAAAAATACCGAAAAGTCGAAAAGGTTGGCTTTGTCGCCTTGAACGAAAATTACCTCCCAGTCTCAGGTGAGATCGTTGTGCCTCGAAGCGATTTTTCGCGGTTCGTTCTTAGTACGAACAAACTCCGATCCGAAGAAGATGAAAACGCAGTGATTGAAATTATCTCGCCGGTACTCAAGGAAGGGCAGTACAAATGGAAAGGAATGTACAAAGAAAAACCGATTAGCTTCGAAATGCAGGATGCCGCTTTTCGTGATTCCATCCTTCTGGAAAACATCCCCTTTCAGCACGGTACCAGTATCGAATGCGTTCTGGTCATAAACCGAGAGCTTGATGAAGTCGGGGAGGTAAAAGTCACCGGGTATGCGGTTACAACAGTAATCAAGAAGGTTGATGGCGATGTGGCCATGGAAACTCTCCAAGGGAAAAAATATCGGCACGCGAAGAAACTTGCGGAATCTCAAGGCGAGTTATTCGGTGAAAGCTCTAACAAGTAGCCAGGTAGGATGTACCGATTACAAGGAGACGCATCAATTAGCACGATAGGTTGTAAACTCGGGGCCAGGTCTAGAATCGCGAATCGATGTTAAGGGATCTAATAGTTTCTGCTGTACTCAGAATTATCACAGCCAATGAAAGCTACTCACATACTCCAGAAATCAACAAAACAAACCTTATCCGAAATTCCAAGCCAGTCTATAAACCAAACACAATAGCCAGTGTATTTTTAATCGCGTGAAGATAGCGTCCAGTCTTCCTTGTTTCTTCTCCATTTTCTTTAGTATGATCATTGCGCAATAAATTTTCGAATAAGCAGTTTCACAAATTCTGGCAGCCCGTTCAGCGGGAATCATACAGTCGCTCAATCATCAGACAAGCTCCATGATTGTAGGGTTTGACCGCATAGTAGGCTTTGCGTATATTTCATTCGATCCGATAAGAATACGTTTATTTTCTTACGCCTCTGAAACGACCAGGAGCAAAAAGAAATGCGCGCCAACAAGACACCCATTGTAAAATTCTCCATCCCCAAGGCGTTACGCAAAGCTGAAGCATACATTCAGAGCCGCCGCCTGGAAGAAGCCCTGGCGCAGTGCGAAAAAATCCTTACGGCAGATCCCCATCAGCCGGATGCGCTGTATATGTCAGGAAAGATAGCCCATCTCGCGGGCCAGAATGAACTGGCTGTCGAATTATTGAACCATGCCATTCGCAATAATGACCGCAATCACTATTATTTCAATGATCTTGGGCTGGCATTGTATTCGCTCGGTCAGCGCGATGCTGCCATACAGCATTATCAGCAGGCGCTGGCGCTTAAACCCGGCTATGCTGCCGCACACAATAATCTGGCGATCGTATTCCAGGAATCCGGCCGCAATGACGATGCCATCAATCATTACCACCAGGCCATAACGCTTGATCCAGGTCTGATCACAGCACATATCAATCTTGCGCAAATGTTTCGTATGTGTGGACAACATCAGTCAGCACTGACACACTATCAACGGGTATTAGCACTGAAGCCGCACGAAGCTGACGCACATGCAGGTCTGGCAACAGTATTATTTGATCTGGGCAGACATGATGAAGCGCGCATATCCATCGAGCTTGCATTGAAATATGACCCTGATCATGTAAACGCGTGGGCGCTGCGCGGACAACTGGATAAAATAACAGTCAATGATCACGCTTGGCTTGCAGCCGCGCAGCAGAATCTGTCCCGCGGATTACCACCAGATGAAACCATCACGCTACTTTTTGCCATTGGCAAATACTACGACGACACACAACAATTCGATCTGGCCTTTGAGGCGTATCACAGAGCCAATGAAATCAAGCGTCAGACCTCAGAACCGTTCAATCGCGCAGGATTCTCTAAACTTGTTGATGCCATGATCCGGGTCTATACGCCAGCATTCGTGAATCGCATCCATCCAGGATCCAGTCAGTCTGAATTGCCGGTTCTGATATGTGGCATGCCACGCTCCGGAACTTCCCTGACAGAACAGATTATTGCTTCACATCCGCAGGCTTTTGGTGCCGGAGAATTGAATTTCTTCAACCAGCAGGCGCGCGCCCACCGCCTGGAAATACTGGCTGGTCAACTAAACAGCGCATTTATCCAGCAATTCTGCATGGAATATGAGACGCTCTTATCTTCATTCTCTCGCACAGCCGAGCGCATTGTGAATAAGACACCAAACAATTTTCAATGGCTTGGGCTTTTTTATCTTGCGTTTCCAAAGGGAAGAACCATCCACATCCGACGTAATCCGGTTGACACCTGCCTGTCGATTTATTTTCAGAATCTTCGCGGGTTTCACGCCTATGGCACCGAGCTCAATGACCTGGTCTTCTTTTACCGCGAGTACCGGCGACTCATGGATCATTGGCGAACGGCATTGCCATCTGGATGTTTTCTTGAAGTCGATTACGAGGCACTGATTGAAGATCAGGAAGGATGGAGTCGCCGGATCATCGAATTCCTGGGCTTGTCGTGGGATGCGCGCTGCCTCGATTTCCACACAACCGAGCGCAAGGTCGGCACAGCCAGCAACTGGCAGGTACGGCAGAAGATCTACAAAACTTCAAAGGAGCGCTGGCGTAATTATGCACACTATGTAGGGCCGTTGATGGAATTGCTGGAACAGGATCCCGCAACATCGCATTGATGACCATGCGATGCTGTCTCATTTTGATCGACGGGATCCATCTGAGTTTGACAGGATTCCTAACGCCCGATCGGATCAATGCGAAACGTTGCGCCACAGTTAGAATCACTTTGTGCCGGTGCATTCATGATAAGCTGATCGAGGCCAGATTCCGGCGTTACCTCAGGAGACAGACTCAACTGGACTTCAACCAGCATACCTTGGTTGCAGTTTAATTTAATGCGATCTCTGGCTGCTGGTCCAAGCACGGCTGCTACTTTATCCAGAAAATCCCTGGTACGAACCTGCCGTCCGATTCGCTGACTCATGAAATCAGCTATACCTGAATCATTGAATTGACGAACCAGACTCACCGATACATCAAAGAACCCCTGTACCAACCAGCTCGCCTGGCAGGTGCCATGTTTATGCCACTCATGACGCTCAAGACAGGAACCGGCGGATACGCTGGGCATGACCTCGGCCAGCGCTGCTTGAGCGGTTGGGTCTAATTCAATCTCCGGGTAGTCACAAAAATCCTGCTTTTGCCCTTTGACTTCACCGCAGAATGCGTAGTGGGTACCACAATTCTTTTTGTTCGGCCACAAACCATGCAGAGTAAAGTGTTTAGCCTGATAAACAGTTGGATCGGTAATCTGGCATTCCGGTTTCTGGGGTTTTATTTCACAGAAAGCAGGTTGCCATGAAAGCGCCAGTACATAGCTATCCGCCTGACCGGCCGTGCTGCAACTGTTATTGTGTTCCGGCTCCGCCCCGGTCATCTGGGCTTGACCGCATTCGGCATTAACCCAGCGTTCCCTGGGATTGGCAGTCGGCACAATAACGCGATACCAGTTAGGATGATCGGGTTTATTCACCTCGATTGCGTCGTATTCCCTGCCAACCAGGATCCTGGCATTGTCAGGATTGGTCAGTTTCTTTTTTGAAACATAGGCTTGACAGGATTGCTGCGCAGAAAAAGTGCCAATCGACTTGTCCGCCCAGACCGGATGGGCATGGCCGATCATCAATACAATCAGAAGAACATGGAAAACAAGATTTTTTCTTAAAAATATCATTTTTTTCTCCTAGTTATGATTAGGAAAAGCAATATGTACCAACAAGATCAGTACATTTTTTGTACAGTTTGATGAGCGTCGATATGGACACAGCAAACACAATCATGACCACCATAACCGTGGCAGAAACAAACACGGTGATAACTGATTTCAGTAACATGATTTATCGTCACAGATAACAGTGACGGTATTGCGATAGATAAAATACTATATGCAATACCGTCCTGACCATCACCCGTTTATGTTTTATCAGCCCAATACTCTTCGCTAACGCTATTCCGGCAGATCTGCTGCATGAATAACCTTGGTAAAAGGATATTTTTCACCCTCCACGTGCCAGTTAGCCCAGTAACGGCGTTGATCGTTATCCTTGGGATCGGATTCCAGCGCAAGCCAGTTTCTGGCGCCGATAAAACAATAGCGTGTTGTCGGAAATTCGATGAGTTGGGCATGAATATCACGATCAACCGTTTCAACACTCCCCGCCACCTGATTCAGGAAAAACAAAGCTGTCGCATTGGGCGACGGATGCACAATACCTGAGGAAGTGAGCTGATTGATCACGTGCGCATTACCTCCGGTGTCATGCTGACCGGATTCTATGGTACCGAGTGCAGCCAGGTGGACATCGCCGGATAGCAGCGTCACTCTGCAATTTTTCTCTTTCGCAAAATCCAGCAAGCGGCGAATCAGGCGAATTCTCTCTCCACGATGCGGGCGACTCAACCAGTGATCGCGCAAATCGTCTTCAAGCTCCTGTTGTCCGGGAATAATTCCGAGCAAGCTCTCCAATGTATTGAAATCAGCATGAACGACCGGAATACTGCTCATCACAAACAGGTGATCTAAACGGTTTTCTGGAATGCTTTCCAGTCTCCGATAGATTGCATCCCACGATTTACCTGAAATCACTTGGTCCTGCGTCCGTTCGGAACGCAAATCCAATACCAGAATACCCAGCTTTCCCGCTTCATAAAAACCATTATATACAGACTGATCCGGTAGCAAACCGCTGCTGGAGCCATGTAACTGGAAGAGTGAGAAACATTCCGTCGCCTGCCTGAATATATTCCGGTAGACATCAGAACTGTGCTGTTCTTCAGGATAAGAACCCCATCCGTCAAAAATATCGTGATCATCCCACATCATCAGCGTCGGAATGGAAGCAAGGGCCTGGCTCACTTTGGCCTGCGCCCAGCGCTTTACATACAGTTGATAGTAGTAATCACCAACCTCACGCCGCATTGATTCCGTGAATGGCAAACCAAAGCGTTCATCGGACTCGCTCCAGCTCCGCAGGGAAGGCAGCTCATCCCACATCGAATCGCTGTAGACTTGATCACCCCCCATGAGCAACAGGTGATAGGCATTTGTACCGTGCCGGGTATTCAGGTCACTCCATCGCTCATTCTGATCAGTCACTTTCTTCATCAATTTGGGATCGGAAAAACCATTACATGAGGCATAACCGCATCGGGGAAGCGAGTCGATGGCAGGAACAGTAAAGCTGTAGGTCATTCCATTAACGGTATAGCTGATTTTCTGATCCGTATCCGTCATGACGATTTCCATATCATGGCGCGTTATCTGCCAGCGTGAAGCCGTATCGAATTCTCTGCTGCCAATGTTGACAGGCATGGCTTCATCATTTGCAACACCATATCGGACAATGGGGGCATTCGCTTCATTTTCCGATACCAGTAAGGCCGATACTTTCCAACAATTATTATCGCTTCCGTGGAAGCGAAGAATGGGGCCGAGTTTTATGGGCATGATTCCCTCACGATAGATTAGGATCCCGGAAAGTCAGGCATTGGCTAGAACAGATTAACCTACCGGGATGATTGTTAAATTGACACTGTCACCACTCTCTCTGAATCAGAAAAAAACCGCATTATTTTTACAGGGTATTGTGCGCTTATTATGCATACTTAATCGTTGAATACATCGTGATATTTGCCACGCCGGGAGGGATTCATTTTGAATTCCGCCGCCAGGCATGATACTTCTCCACCCACTTCAGCATCAGCGACGACGTGTGTGCGCGCTTCCACTCTCCCGCCGTATATTTATTCGCTTCTGACCAGGTTGGATAGGTATGGATAGTATTCAGGATTTTATTCAAACCCAGGCCATGCTGCATGGCCAGCACAAATTCAGCCAATAAATCGCTGGCATGTTCTCCGACAATGAGCGCCCCCAGGATACGGTCCGTGCCGGGTGCTGTCAGCACTTTGACAAAACCGTGCGCGGCTTCATCAGCAATCGCGCGATCCAGATCATTCAGATTAAAACGCGTCACTTCAACACTGATATTACGCGCCCTGGCTTCATTCTCCGATAATCCCACGCGGGCAATTTCCGGATCGGTGAATGTCGTCCATGGAATGACGGAATAATCCACCTTGAACCGTTTGATGTCACCAAACAACGCATTGACTGACGCATGCCAGGCTTGATGGGCTGCCGTATGCGTGAACTGGTAGGGCCCGGCCACGTCGCCGCAGGCGTAGATATTGGGATAAATGGTCTGTAACCAGCCGTTGGTTTCAATGGTATGACGGGATGTCGTCGGAATACCCAATTCCTCCAATCCAAACCCTTCCGTGCGCGGCACTCTGCCCACAGCGCATAACAGCGCATCGAACGGCAATATCGATTCTTCACCAAATTGTCCACGCACAATCAGATATTGCGCACCCGCTTCGGTTTCGCAGCGTAGTGCCTGCGTGTGAGTCAGTATTGTGACGCCATCTGCTCGCAGTGCAGCTTTAACCAAAGCCACCGCATCGGCATCTTCGCGCATCAGCAGGTCATTGCGTTCAACCAGTGTGACTTTGCAGTCCAGCCGTGCAAAAGCCTGCGCCAGTTCACAGCCAATCGGTCCGCCACCCAGCACAACCAGACGTTCCGGCCGTTCCGTCAATGACCAGATGGTATCGGAGGTATAAAAATGTACTGCTTCCAGTCCTGGAATTTTTGGCACCACAGGGCGGGCGCCGGTTGCGATGACGATGGCGCGCGTGGTCAGTATTTGCCCATTGACCTCCACCGACCAGGGTGATGTGATGCGGGCATCCCCTTGCACTACCTCCACACCCAATCCGGTATACCGCGCTATCGAGTCATGCGGTTCAACCGTTTTCACCACGCGCTGCACACGCGCCATGACATCGGAGAAATTGTAATGAACATTGGCATGCGCGATGCCCAACGACCGGGAATTTTTCGCCTCTTTCAGGAAAGTGGCCGAACGGATCAACGCCTTGGATGGCACGCAGCCATAATTGAGACAATCACCACCCATTTGATGGCTCTCGATCAATGTCACCCTGGCACGCGTTGCTGCAGCAACATACGCAGCCACCAATCCGGCTGCACCCGCACCGATCACGATCAGATTGCGGTCAAATTGCAGCGGCTTTGTCCACCGGGCATCCAGTCGACGCGCTTTCACCCGTTCAATGCCCCATCGCGCCATCCATGGAAACAGCGCCAGTAAAACAAATGATCCAATCAATAACGGTGACAAAATATCGGACAGATTGGTGATGGCTGCCAGTTGCGTACCGGCATTCACATAAACCGTGGTGCCTGCCAGCATGCCAGCCAGACTCACCCAGAAAAAAGTAGCGCTCTGAATTGTGGTCAATCCCATCAATAAGTTAATGAGAAAAAAAGGGAATGCCGGTACCAGACGCAAGGAAAACAAATAGAAAACACCATCCCGCTCAAGGCCGCGATTGATGGCTTCCATCCGGTCGCCAAACCGGCGCTGTACGATATCCCGCAATGCATAACGCGCCACCCAGAAAGCCAGCATGGCGCCGATCGTGGCGGACAGCAGAACCACCGGTACGCCAATCCACAACCCGAACAGTGCGCCACCGGCCAATGTCATCACAACCGCGCCCGGCAGGGACAAGGCCGCCATGACGATATACGTTGCCGCATAAATACCGATAATGAACAGAGGTTCTGCCTGATAGGCCTGGTGCAGTGTGGCGTGTTGCTCCCTGAGTACATCCAGACTGAAAAATCGCTCCAGATCCAAGGCAAAAAACAATCCGATCAACACACTCAGTGCAATCAACACCCATCCACGTCGTTTCACACGATTCTCCTATCGTTTCATTTCACTGCAGGATGCACCAAAGCGAAAACAGCTATAGCACCGATGATGTTTCATACTCACTGGCACCGGCAGGCTTTCTGTCAGCGTTCTGCCCAATTCATAGTCGACATCGTCATCCACCAGCGTGCAGGCATAAACCTTACATTGCCCCGCGCTTTTCACAACCATCCGGCTGAATGCGCACATAAACTCGCGGCGTGTGGATTCAGTCTGGTAACTCACCATGCAGGTCTGGGTGATATGCGGCGCTGTAGCAGCTGTTCCGGGAGGATAAAATTCCGGAAACTCTATACGCGGCAAGTCTTCCGGCAAGCCAGCCGCACGAAAAATATCCGCAAACTGCCCGGCCACTTGATCAGCCGGTAAATCGGGTATGGTCTGGCTGGCTACGGATAATGAAAACCCCCTGTCATACAGCGCACGCATCCCTTCCAGCGCCATGGCAAACATGCCTTCACCCCGGCCGCTATCATGCCGGGATGCGGTAAAGTGATCCAGGCTGACGCGACAATGCAGCGAATGGGGCTGTTCACGCAACTTTTCCAGTTGATGCAGGCGTTTAATCAGCGGCTCCGTCGCATTGGTCAGCACCAGGCAGGGGCGATAGGTAAGCGCGTAATCCAGGATTCGCACCATATCCTTGTTAATAAAAGGCTCGCCCCCGGTAAAAGAAAATTGTTTGACACCCAGCGTCAATGCTTCATCAATAAACGGTTTTACATCATCAAAGCGCATCAACTGCAAGCGGTTATCACCCGGCTTTGAGCCTTCCAGACAAAAAGGACATGCCAGATTACAAGCTGTGCCCGTATGAAACCAGAGCTCTTCCAAGGCATGCGAATGAATAAATCCACGCGGTTCCCCAGCCGGAGTCACATGCCATGATGCCGAACGCACTCTTTGTTCATTCGTCACAGATTTGTCCTGAGCATTCACTGTCAGCAACATCCGCCGGTCTGCTCACCGGCGCTGGCATCGTCAAATGGAATACCCATGCCACACCCAGGAAAAATACCAAAATGTTGATCAAAATTCCCGTAGAACTCAAAATGCTTGATAAAACGCGTGTCATGCAGCATGCGCCAGGTATTGCCACACACCGGAAACTGCCGACCGGTTTCAATGAAATGATGTTTATCCAGCCTGAACGCATGGTGATGATGTGGTATGGTGCCCCGATACACCACCGATTGCCCATGATCCTCGCACGCCAGTTCCAGATCAGACAGCTTGAACAAGCGATAGGTGGCCGAGTAAAAGTGAATGTTTCCAGTCTTTTCCGCCAGTTCCGCGTTACCGATGTCAATCGGCCGGTCTTCAACCAGACGTGGATCGGTAAAACCCTGGCTGCGTGACAATTGCAGAAAGTCGTTCCAGTAGAGCGCCCCGCTCAAACATTCTCCGTACAAAACCGGATCATGCGTCAATGCAGCCGGAATACGGCGATCACTGTACACATCAGAGAAATACAATTCTCCACCGGATTTCAGCACACGGAAAGCTTCTCGCAACACCGCCGCCTTATCCGGCGCCAGATTGATCACGCAATTGGACACGATGATGTCCACGCTGGCATCGGCCAGATCAAGCTCATGCAGCCGTTCGATATATCCGTGCAGGAACCGTACATTGCTGCGCTTATGGCCGAATGCTGTCTGGTGATATTTTTCATGCTGACGTGCAACCGCCAGTTGTTCCTCGGTCATATCCACCCCGATGACCCGGCCTTTTTCACCCACCAGTTGCGCCAGCACATACACATCCCGCCCCGCTCCGCAACCCAGATCCAGGATTGTCAAACCTTCCATCGCTTCCGGCAGAACCAGGCCGCAGCCATAATACCGCGTCAATACTTCCGCATGCACCCGCGCCAGCAGTGGTTTGACAAAATGCGGCAACCCTGCATCCGTACAACAGGCATTTGTCTGCAAATCCTGAGAGCTGGTCAGCGTTTCGCCATAATATTTCTGAACAATTTCCTGCATGATATTTCCTTATTATCGAGGTAATGCATGTCATTATGTCATTCAGGAACCGGATTTGGAACGATAACGCACTGCCAGTATTTCGGGTGAAATACCCAGCGCAAAGTTCAGAGCCAATAGACGATTACGCCAGGTGCGTCGCCACCAGCCATCACGTTGCCAGCGATGCGGATCAACAAAAATGGGCTCGGACAAAGCTAAGAACTTCCCCAATCGGCGGATACCTTGCACCAAGGGTACTTCTTCAAACAATGGCCAGGGCGCATGGCCTCCCGCTTGTTGATAAATCGGGCGCGCCACAAACAAACCCTGATCGCCGTACGGAACACCAAAACGACAGCGTATTGCGATGGCGGATTCCAGAATAAAGGCTGGCCAGGCGCGCGGGGCCGCGAACCGGAATCGGAAATAGCCGCCCACCGCACCGTGTTCAAACGCCTGCTGCATGGCGGGCAGTGGATCCGCTGTCAATTGCGCATCCGCATGTAAAAACCAATACACATCGCCTTGCGCCAAGTCGGCCCCCATACGCAACTGTTGCCCCCGACAAGGCTCACTGATCCGTCGCTGCACCGGAAAGTCACGGCAAATCTCCGCACATTGTGCGCTGGCGGCGCCATCCACTACAATAATTTCCCATGGCTTGTGAGGCAATCCCTGTAATTGGGCCAGCAGACACGCCAGCTTCTCCTCATCGCGATAACAGGGGATGATGACGCTGAATTTAAGCATGCGGAATATCCATCATTGCCATCACGCGGCAGGCCAGATCATACAAGGCACGACGCGCCGGGCGCTCATCCCATTCCAGCAAAGTAGCCAGTCTCAGGAAATCACTCACTTCATCAACATCATATCCTTGTCCCACGGCGAGCACCGATTGCCCGGCCGCACGACAGGCATCCGCCAATGCCGTACCCAGTTGATCGCTGCTCCACGGCAGGTCGGATAACTCAGGCCACGCACAGCGGCTGGCCATCAGCACAATGCCGCCATCCATGGCCGGAATCAGCATCGTGTCCATTTTCTGCAACGCATTCCGCGCCGCTTTGTAGTCGATAGCTTCCAATCCAGGCGCATCACTGCCGATAAACACCAGATGCGTTTCACCCTGCTGACGCAACGTTTGATCCAGTGCATTCAGCCGTTGTCCCAGATTACCGGGTTGTTGCGGTAAAATCGTCACGGGAGACGGGATAGATGCCGAGATTGCCTGCGCCCACTCGACATCCTCCTGATTCGCAGGTGCAATGACGACAGCACCCGGCCAGTTGCAGGCATCTTCCAGCGCACAGGCCAGCAGTGCATTGGCGATCTGTTGCGCCATTTCACTGCCCAGACCTGCCGCCAGTCTCTGCTTACCGACACCCGGCATGGGCCGTTTGCATACTAGTACCAAAGTAGTATCGATGTCATACCCATCTTGCTTTATATTGCCCATCATTCAATCAAATAGTTCATAAAAAATAACTGACTCAAATTTTTCATATTCGACTGCCAGTCACACCATCATCGACCCCAAACGTTGCCAATCCGTACATAAGCCACCCATTTCCAGATTGGGTGTGATCTGCAAAGCCTGAGGCGTTATAATACCGGTCAAAAAGACCGAATAATTCGACAAGTCATAAGATATGCCTAAACCATTTTTTCAGAGAACACCCTTACTGGACGGTAGCGACGTCAGTTCAAAGCGTGAAGAAATCCGCGCTTATTTTCATACCACTCTGGATTGCTATGAGCGACTTTTTGAGACGTTGCGCAATGACACAGCCTACTACAAAAAACCGATCACGCTGCGTCACCCGCTGATTTTTTATTTTGGCCATACAGCAACCTTTTTTGTCAACAAGCTGATTCTGGCAGGATTAATCACCGAGCGCATCAACCCCCGACTGGAATCCATCTTTGCCGTCGGCGTGGATGAAATGAGCTGGGATGACTTGGACAGCACGCATTATGACTGGCCTACCGTGGAAGAAGTGCGTGCTTATCGCAAAACCATGCGCAGCGTGATTGACCGGCTCATCACAGATATGCCACTGTCTTTGCCGATCACCTGGGAAAACCCCTGGTGGCCGATCCTGATGGGGATTGAGCATGAGCGCATCCATCTGGAAACTTCCACGGTACTGATTCGCCAGCATGCGCTTGAATTCGTGCGACTGCACACCGACTGGCAACCTTGCCGCAAATCTGGTGCTGCCCCTCAGAATATGCTGGTTGATGTGCCAGCCGGCACAGTCGAGCTTAATAAAAGCAAGACCCGACAGATGCATTATGGCTGGGATAATGAATATGGCCTGCATACGGCAGGCATTCCTGCTTTCCAGGCCAGCAAATATCTGGTCAGCAATCAGGAGTTCCTGCCATTTGTCGAAGCCAATGGCTATCACACGGCATCTTACTGGCTGGAGGAAGGACGATCATGGCAGCAATTCACGCACGCTGAGCATCCGACATTCTGGGTGAGAAAAGGCACCACATGGCGTTTGCGCATTATGACCGAAGAAATTCCCATGCCGTGGGATTGGCCGGTCGAAGTCAATTACCATGAAGCGAAAGCATTTTGCAACTGGAAAGCCGCCACCAGCGGACAACCAGTCCGGTTGCCGACGGAAGACGAATGGTATCGGCTCTACGATGTCGCCCACTTATCTGAAATCCTGCTGAACGCACCGGCTGTCGGTAATCTGCATCTGGATTACTACGCATCCAGTTGTCCGGTCAATGAGTTTCCGCAAGGTGAATTCTTCGATATCGTAGGCAATGTCTGGCAGTGGACCGAGACGCCGACTTACCCCTTTGCAGGCTTTGATGTACATCCGTTGTATGACGACTTCACCACGCCCACTTTCGACAATCAGCATAATCTCATCAAGGGCGGTTCCTGGGTGGCCTGCGGCAATGAAACGCTGCACAGTGCGCGCTATGCGTTCCGCCAGCATTTTTTCCAGCACGCGGGTTTTCGCTATGTGGTATCTGATGCGCCGGCTACTCAGCCCACTTCCAACTATGAAACCGATAAACTGCTATCGGAATATGCGGAATTCCATTATGGCGATATTTATTTTGATGTACCCAATTTCCCCAGAGCACTGGCTGACATAGCCATCGCTGCGATGGGCAAACGATTGAAGCGCTCTGCCCTGGACCTGGGCTGCGCCTCTGGTCGCTCCACCTTCGAACTGGCGCGGCAATTCGATCATGTGACCGGCATTGATTTTTCAGCACGCTTCATCGGCCAGGGCGTCCAGATGGCTCAACAGGGCATTTTGCGTTATACATTGGTGGATGAAGGGGATCTGGTTTCCTATAAGGAGCGCACCCTGGCCGGTCTGGGTCTGGGTCTGGGTCTGGCGCATGTCAGTCATAAGGTTGATTTTTACCAGGGCGATGCCTGCAACCTGAAACCCATTTTCACCGGTTACGACCTGATTCTTGCCGCCAATCTGATTGACCGACTGTATGATCCGGCCAAATTGCTCAACAGTATTCATACACGTCTCAATCCTCGTGGCTTGCTGATGATCACGTCCCCCTACACCTGGCTGGCCGAGCACACCAAGAAAGAAGCCTGGATTGGCGGATTTAAACGCGATGGCGAGAACTTCACCACCCTGGACGGCCTGAAAGAAATTCTGGGCAAGCATTTCCGTCTGATTCAAGGCCCGCAGGCCGTGCCATTCGTCATTCGTGAAACCAAACGGAAATTCCAGCATACGCTGTCGGAAGTCACCATCTGGGAGAAGATTTCTTGAACCGTGGTTTTGATTTTGACCATGAGATCAACCGCGAAGGAACCAGCAGCATCAAATATGATGGGCGGCAAGGCATGTTCGGCAAGGATGATATCATTCCCGTCTGGGTGGCTGACATGGATTTTGCCGCGCCACCTGCCGTCACCCGCGCACTGATCGAACGCGCCACTCACCCCATTTATGGCTACACGCTTTTCCCGGATAGTCTGTATGACGCCCTGATCGACTGGATGCATCGCCGCCATAGCTGGGCCGTCCAGCGCAACTGGATCGTCCTGTGCCCCGGCGTGGTTTCCTCTTTGAATGCCGCTGTGATGGCGCTCACACAACCCGGTGAATCCGTCATTATCCAGCCGCCCGTGTATTTTCCTTTTTTCTCAGCTGTCACCCAGACTGGCAGAAAACTGATCCAGAACCCACTGCGCCTGGAAGATGGCTGCTACACCATCGACTTTGATCATCTGGAGCAATGCGCCCAGGATGCTCATCTGCTATTGCTTTGCTCGCCGCATAATCCGGTCGGCAGAGTCTGGCAGCCCGCCGAACTGGAACATCTGCTGGCGATTGCTGAAAAACATGATTTGATTATTTTCTCGGATGAAATTCATGCCGACCTGATTTACCCCGGTCATCAACACCATGCTCTTGCTGCTATTTCGGGGCATAATGCCAATATTATCACTGCCGTAGCACCCAGCAAGACCTTTAACATTCCCGGTTTAAATCTATCGGCACTGATTATTCCCGACAAACCCAGCCGAACCGCCATCACCCAGACATTTAACAGCTTGCATGTCAGCGCATCCAATCCTTTCAGTATCGCCGCCTTTGAAGCCGCCTACCGCGATGGCGAAGCCTGGCTGGAAGAACTACTGATTTATCTGCGTGATACGCGGGATTGCGTGGAAAACTTTCTGGCGCAACGCCTGCCGGAAATCAAAGTCATCAAAGCGGAAGGCACTTATCTGCTATGGCTGGACTGCCGCGCACTCAATATGACCGACGCACAACTCAAACAGTTTTTCATTCATGAAGCTGGCATCGGCATGAGTCCGGGTATTCTGTTTGGCGCGGAAGGCAGCGGGTTTATGCGATTGAATATCGGAGCACCGAGGCGGATAATTTTGCAGGTGTTAGAGAAAATCAAACAGGCACGGTACAAATGATGCCTGATCCAATCATTTTTCAGCAGATGACTCACCTCTGTCTATCGGATTTTTATATCGCAATTAATTTGTTTTAACAATAGGATACAAAATCTAATTATAATGACATGGTACGCCTGACCGGAGTAGTCTATAACCCGTGCCTTGCAATAAACTAAAGAACAGAGAGAACAGAAATAAAATGTAAGCCCAGATCCCAAACAAAATACCCTCAATAATTCAGCAATTCCTCAAATTAACATCTAACAGGCTGTTGAAAAATGTTTCCGAGGCAGCCACTGCAAGGCAAAAAACGCGCGAGAAAGTGCAACTTATGCTCAATAATGAGCAGCTTAACCCTTCTTTAGCACCGCAGCGGCAACGTAGACAGTTTTTTAACAAACCTGCTAATCCAACAGATGTTCAATTCGTCCGGTAACTGCCAGATTAAATCAAACAAACAGAGTTAAAGGTTTTAAAAAGTAGAACAAAAGCCTCTTGTCATAAACGATGGGCGGCATCACTGGAAAGCTTATTTTATGATTCACATAGTAAACAAGAAAGAAATCCGCTCGCATACTTCCCTGCGCGGTTGGGCGGCTTTGATGGTTGTCCTCGTTCATTTCCGATCCTTCTTCCATGCATCGATAGATCCCGATGACGTCACATTTTTCCTGGCCAAAGGTTATCTCTGGGTAGATTTTTTCTTTATTCTCAGCGGATTCATCATGGCCTATGTGTATGACATCGAAAACCCCAGACGCCATAGCCCGCGTGAAACACTGCACTATCTGATTGCCCGGATTGCCCGGATTTATCCATTACATTTCGTATCGCTCGTAGCAACGCTGTTATTTTTTATACTGGTTGCGCTGATAAACTGGAGTCTGGGAGAAGAACCCTGCTGCGTGTTCCATGATTCCTTACGCAATGCCGAATCACTCGTGGCCAATTTGTTTCTTATCCACGCGTGGGGCATGTTTGACTGGGTAACATGGAATTTCCCGTCATGGTCACTGAGTGCAGAATTTTTCTGCTATCTGATCTTTGCTGCTCTTCTTACCATTGATGGCAGTAACCGCAAACTGGCTTTAGTCGCATTAGCATGTATTTCAGTGCTTTTCTATTGTTTGTGTATCGCGACTGTGAGCGATGTAGACGAGAACTTCCGGCTGTCTGCCTTACGCGCTGTTTCGGCTTTCACCATCGGCATCATGCTGTTCCTGAAGCGTGGAGTGGTTTCCACTTTACCAGAAAAAAGTTTGACCTATATTCAGATCGCCGCCTGTATTGCGCTTTTCCTGACGCTGCATTTTGGTTTAACCGATATTCTATCAATTGGTCTGATGGCCCTGATCGTACTGGTGACTTGGGAAGATCGCGGCTACTTATGCAATTGTCTCGATACGCGTCCTCTATACGCTATCGGGTTATTGTCGTTTTCTATCTATATGTGGCATTACCTGATCAAGTTTATTGCACAGCAGGACTGGGAGCGACTGACCGGGCTACCGGTGCAAAGTAGCGCAACGGGATCGGTGCTATTTGTCGCCTGCATGCTAGGCTTGGTCATTCCGATCGCGATCTGGAGTTACCGTCACCTGGAAATACCCACACGCAAATGGATTAGCTTGCGATTAAACAGCCTACTTGAAGTCAACTATCCAGCAAAGTGGCAACTGATATGGGTGCCTGATCAAAGAAAAAAGAAAATATATCTTGATTGGCCATTTATCAAATAGCCATAACTGTCCCGATTGCCGGAAAGCTTCGCTCATTTCAGAAGCTGTTCTGGGCGCAATACCTACCGAAAATCAAAGTCATCAAAGCGGAAGGCACTTATCTGCTATGGCTGGACTTACTGCACACTCAATATGACCGACGCACAACTCAAACAGTTTTTCATTCATGAAGCCGGCATCGGCATGAGTCGGGGTATTCTGTCTGGCGCAAAGAGCAGCGGGTTTATGCGATTGAATATCGGAGCACCGAGGCGGATGGTTTTGCAGGTGTTAGAGAAAATCAAACGGGCACAGTGCAGATAATTTCCATGCAATCAATTGACTTAGTGAGTTTTGTGTTCTAATTTGCATTTTATCTAAGTCATTAGCTATTTAGGAATATTCTATGTCTGATCTTGATACAACCACTGAAGGTTCTGAGCTATTCGGAAGCTGGAAGCCATCAGATTATATTGAACAACGTGCAAAACAATATCAAGCGTGGTACGACAAGAAAGCTGTCACGGCAAAGAGCAATTACCTCCGTATGCGTACAGCTATTGTTCTTGGTGGAGTCATAGTTCCGGTCATAATAAATAGCACTTTTCTTGGAAAAGATGTGATTGCCTCAATCATTAGCCTGATAGTTGCCGCGTGCGTTGCACTAGAAAGCGTCTATCACTATCGAGAGCAGTGGAAAAATTACCGTTCTACAGAACAATTTTTAAGTCGAGAACAAATTCTTTTCCTTACCGGAGAAGGCAGTTACAAAGAGTTCAAGTCACCCCAAATTGCATTTATTTATTTTGTCGAACGTTGTGAGGGAGCTATTGAAGCAGAGAATGCTTCAACACTTAATGTAATGACTCTAGCCCAACAAGAAGCCAAATCCACGAAAGCAAGTCAGGTGGGAGCAAATGACTAACCCAGTAAAGCTATGCTGTGGGAAATGCATTACTAACAGGCATCTCCTAAAACATTGGCTTATTGATCGTTGAATTAAAACGCTGTATGCCGGTAATAATTTCTGATTTTGCCGATTCAACGCCATCCCATCCCTGAATTTTCACCCATTTGCCTTCTTCCAGATCCTTGTAATGTGCAAAAAAATGAGCGATCTGCGATCGGATCAATTGCGGCAGGTCTTCATAAGAAGCGATGTCCTGATAAAGATTGCACAGGCTGTTGATCGGCACGGCCAGTAATTTGGCATCTTCTCCCGCCTCATCGGACATTCTGAGCATGCCGAGCGGCCGACACCGCACAACAACTCCGGTAATCAGCGGTACCGGCGATATCACCAGAACATCAACAGGGTCGCCATCATCGGACAAAGTATGCGGAATATAGCCATAATTACAGGGATAATGCATGCAAGTTGACATGAAGCGATCCACAAACATGGCGCCGGTTTCTTTATCAACCTCATATTTAATGGGATCAGCATTCATTGGAATTTCAATGATGACATTAAAGTCATTGGGAATATCAGATCCCGAACCGACACGATCAAGATTCATTTTACCTCCACAAGGTTAGCGACATAAAAGTGATGGGTATTGCATTTAATATCTTTGCCTTATCATTCTGATCCTCAACAAATTCAGAAACCCGGATTCAAATGAATGCACATTTTAACGTAAGCTACGCTACTATAGCCCGTGCCGTGAAATAAGGGAAACTGGATAAGCATGTCAAATTTCGTCCTATAAAGCCACAAAACGGTATAGTTCCTCAGGGCAATGAAAGCTGAAATGCTGAATTTCTAGTCAATGTTCTTAATAGCCAGCAATAGCTATATACCTGGATTTCTGTAAAGTGATATCAACGGATAACAGAAATACAACGGAGGTAAATCATGTCTAAAATTATGAGTAAATTGGAAAAGGCCAGCGCGCGCACGCTACTCGGCTTGATTCTTTCAGTATTATTCCTTGCTGGCTGCGCAAACACGGTAGCATATCGCGAGCCCATCATACAATTTCAACAAGCATCCACCGTTGTCATCGAAGGTGCCAGAATTGAATATGGGATTGCCAATCAGCGGGAGCGCGATGCTGAAATCGATCGCCTCGTCTCCAATCAAAAAGAGATCACACTGAAGGATCTCAATAACAAAGACCTGCGCGTATTAAGTAGCGATGATCTGGCCGCCCGCATGGCCACATTGGATGCCTTGAGCAAACACGGTCAATTGTTACTCGCGCTGGCAAGCAGTGATGCCCCCGTTAGAGCCAGAGATGCGGCCAATTCGCTCGACGATGCGATTGTCAGTCTTTCAACATCTTTGGGTAAACTACCCTCTGGTGAATTCAGAAACAACATCGAAGGCTTTGTGATCATCGCCGCTGAAGTAACCAGACTTTCGCTGGAAGTCAAAATCAGCCAGGCATTGGATAAAGCCATTACTTTATCTGAAAACAATATTCTGGCCATAATACGGTTACTTCAGGTTGACATGAGCGCATTATATGAACGCCAGCGCAATATTCTGGGCGCTGCGCGTGTGCTAGCAATAACCGAATACAATACAGCGTTAAAAGAGCCGACGCCAGATCCCGGAAAACTGAAGAATCTGGCTTCCAAAATTAAACAGGCTGAAGCAGCATGGGATAATCTACCGTTATTACTCGGTTCCGGGCCGGGCCTCGACGCAATGTCGCAGGCACACCAGAAACTGGCTAATTATGCAAAAAGCTCAAAAACCCCTCAAGACTTCGCTGAATTGGTTGATGCAACCGATGCTTTTGCTAATCGCGCCGGAATCATTGCAGATGCCATTAAAATAATTCGGGAATCGAAGGAGTAAACAACCATGACAAACCTTGAACTGATCCGACTTATAGGCAATGTGATTGTCGACATAGATGTACTTCGCTCTACGTTCAGTCGGGAAACAAGCAACCGAAGAAAGCTTGACGATATTCGCGATGAATTGGATGTCTATCAGCGAAAATTAGTGCGCAACATAATTGTTGATAATACCGATCAATTTAAAGAACTTACAACATCACTTAAAGGAATCAATGGAACGCTGCGTCAAACGATTGAAGACGTAGACAAGACTGCACAAACATTGGAAACATTGGTTAAATTTGTCAGTGTCGTCCAGAAAGTCGCTGAATTAGCACCTTAACAACTTAAGGAACCCCGGAATGACAGATCAGGATTACTCAGAGTTTCCTTAACAAATCCACTCCGCTCATTGACAGCAAGGAACTTTCGTAATGCCATCATTCAAAAAATAAACATGTCTACCCATATTGCATGGCCCATAAAGTCTCGAGAACTGCATAACCATCACTTTGATTCGACGATCTGGAATGATTTCCGGTTTCGATCCGATGATATTATTATTGCAACCTATGCCAAATCAGGCACCACCTGGATGCAACAAATCGTAGCGCAGATGCTGTTTAACGGCGACCCCGACCTGTCCGTCGCGGAAATATCGCCCTGGCTCGATCTGCGCGTGCCACCCAAGGTGGTAAAATTACCTTTAGTGGAAGCACAGACTCATCGCAGAATCCTGAAAACACACCTTCCAGTCGATGCGCTGGTCTATTCGCCCAAGGCCAAATATATCTATATCGGTCGCGATGGTCGCGATGTCCTGTGGAGCATGCATAACCATCATACCAATGCCAACCAGGCCTTGTATGCTGCATTGAACGATACGCCGGGAAGGGTAGGCCCGCCTTTTATGCTACCTCCATCCGATATACGCCAATACTGGCATGACTGGATCGATAAGGATGGGTACCCATTCTGGCCATTCTGGGAAAATATTCGTTCCTGGTGGCAGATTCGCGCGTTACCGAATCTGCTACTCGTTCACTTCAATGATCTCAAGCGCGACATGCCGGGAGAAATGCGCCGGATTGCGCACTTTCTTGACATTCCCATCGATGAAGCCAGATGGTCCGATATCCTTGAATATTGTTCATTCGACTGGATGAAACAAAATGCCACGAAAAGTGTGCCGCTCGGCGGAGCATTCTGGGATGGCGGTGCCAGAGTATTTATCAACAAGGGCGTGAATGGCCGCTGGATGGACACATTGACTGCAAAAGATTCAGCTGACTATGAAGCCAAAGCCATACATGAACTCGGATCTGAGTGCGCGCACTGGCTTGTTGGCAAACAAGGTGACTGAAATACATCCACGCATCATGAAACTCATTTAATCGGCGCAACCTGCACCTGATTGAACGGTTTGTGCTGGAAAAAATTATGGATATTGCCGGCAAGCTGATCCAGCAGGCGTTGCCTGGATTCCCGACTGGCCCATGCTATATGGGGTGTCACAATAAGGTTTGCCTGTTGATACTGCAATAATGGATTGTCATGGGTCGGCGGTTCTTCCCGCAACACATCAATGGCGGCTCCAGCGATACGGCCGGTAGCCAGGCTGTGCAGCAGATCTGTTTCATTCACCACTTCCCCGCGCGCCGTGTTAATGAGGTAGGCGGTGGTTTTCATCAGTTCAAATTCCCGCCGGCTGATCAGGTTACGGGTTTCTTCTGAGAGCGGACAGTGCAGGGTGATAAAATCTGCCTGACTGATGACTGCATCAAACAACGCTCTGCCTTGCCGAGCTGGTTTGCCTTTATGCTCCGCAATCAACAATTGCATACCGAATGCCCTGGCCACGTCACCCACGGCATTGCCCAGTTCACCGAACCCGATAATGCCCAGCGTTTTCCCCGATAGCTCTTCTATGCCAAAATCGAGCGGGCAGAAATGTGAGCTTGCCTGCCAGCCACCCTTTTTCACCAGTTGCTGGTATTCCACAAAATGGCGCGAGCAATTCAGCATAAGCATGAAAACATGCTGCACCACAGAAGGGGTAGCGTAGCCCCGCACGTTACAAACTAGTATGTTTCGTTCGGCGGCTGCCGCAAGGTCAATATTGTTATAACCGGTCGCGGCAACACAGATTAATTTGAGATGACGCGCAGATGCTATGGCCGACCGATTCAGAAATACTTTATTGCTGACGATGACTTCGGCATTCCTGATTCTCTCCGCAACCTGTTCTACTGTAGTTTCATCGTGGTAATACCACGGCGATACCGCCCGTTCCAGTGCCGTCTGATCCATATCGCCACGAGTAACAGAGCCAAAATCAAGAAAAACCGCGCGCATCGCATTGCCCTGAACAAGTCACAGAACTATCCATCACCGTTTACCGACAAATCTGTCTTGTATCCTTTCATCTTCCACCATATTGGGATCAAAAAGCGGCGGTGTTTCTGCGGGCGGAATGACGCCAGGACATTTCTTGGCGACCGCCCACTGCTGTATAGCGTCATATTCGCTTTTCAGCCGCATATATTCGGCTTCCTGTTCTTTTGTGCCACCGAGTGCAAACAATACCGGCCAGGATAGCGACATATCGGTGCCCAGAATCCATTGATTATTAGTCGGCGGTGCGCCGTTGTCACCTTGATTGCTTATTAATTGATTCACTTTTGCCTGAATTCGCTGAACTTCGGCGGATAATTGTTCACAGCTATAGGACTCAAATTGTGCAGGCGAGAAGTAGGTGGCATCCATCGTGCGCGGGGTTATCGTACACGCGGACAGCATAGCCATAACGGAAAGTGATGCAGTGATTAATCGTTTCATAGTTACCCACTTTGACTGGAGTTTTAACGCCTGCAAGTAGCTTACTTGCACCGATTGATGTTAAATTGTACACCGTAACCAGCCTTCCCTGTAAATACCCATTATCTACCCACTGTGCACACCCCATTGATCCAAAGCAAACTCAACCAGTACCGCATCCATCCAGCCTTCACGTTACTATGTGGCGCGACGATCTGGGGGTTGATCTGGTATCCCTATCGGCTACTCGATCAGGCTGGCATCGGTGGCGTGCTCTCAACAATCGGCACTTACCTTGTCGCGTTGCTGCTGGGATTGCTTCTGTTCCGAAGAAGCATCCAATCCGCCCTTATTTTTAATGGTCAGGCACACCTGTTATTCGGTATCTGTTTTTTTGCCGGGTGGGCAAATATTGCATACATTCTGGGTATTTTACTGGGCGAGGTGATGCGCGTATTGCTTTTGTTTTATCTGGCGCCATTATGGACCGTCTTCTTCTCGTGGTTCCTGTTAAACGAAAAATTAAGCAGGCCCGGATATTTTGTCATCACATTTTCACTATCCGGCGCAATCATCATGCTATGGCAGCCCGGAAACCTGCCCCTGCCAATATCTTATGGCGACTGGCTGGGCTTATTAGGCGGATTCCTGTTTGCTCTGGTTAATGTACTGGTGCGCAAGGATCAGTCGCACAGCATCGAGTTAAAGTCGATGTCAATCAGCCTGGGTGCTGTGCTGGTGGGACTCGGTTGCAGCCTGGCTATGGAATCGTCACTGCCCTTATCGGTCATCACGGTCAATACGGGATTGTTGCTGTTGGGCATCGGATCGATCATGTTCGCCATGAGCCTGCTGCTGCAATATGGTTTGACCCACATTCCCGCTAACCGGGCGATCGTCATTTTATTATTCGAACTGATCGTTGCCGCCATTGCTGCACATTTCCTGGCCGATGAAGCCATGTCAAGGACAGAGTGGATCGGCGGCGCCATGATCATTTCAGCCAGCCTGTTCTCGGCAAAAATGAATCAAACCTGATCCTTCCGGCTACACAAAATTATGGTTTGTTTTTGAGTAAATCCTTGAGATTGGCAAAAGGATTGAAGGTAGCAGTGGATTCAGCATTCTGGCTATGCGTGCGGCCCATGGAATCCTTGATCTTGGAGTGTTCATTCTCATGGCAATAGGTACACAGCAACTCCCAATTACTGCCATCCGGCGGATTATCATCGTGATTGCTGTTCTTATGATGCACTTCCAGCAATTGCAGGTTTTTGTGATCAAACGTTCGCGCACAGCGGCCACACACCCACGGAAATAATTTCAGCGCCTGTTCACGGTAACCCCTGGCACGTTTTTCTGCATTCTGCCGTGCTTCCAGAACCACCCGATCCAGTTTGCCGGTTTCTTTCGCCATGATTCAGTTTCTCCCTTAAAAAATTGTGGAATACGCGTTTAAAGATCCCATCTGTCGCAGCAATGATATCAATTTCATATCCACCGGCGAACCGATTTTAAGTACCGAGCATATTCATCACCAAATTTGGCCAGCAACGCATTTTCTTCCGGAGTAATTTGAAATTGATTCATGTACACAACAAACAGCGGCAGCAGCACGGTCGACAGAATATTCCCCAGAAATACCGCCCACGCTACCAGTATCATAAAAAACCCCACATACATGGGGTTTCGACTCAGCTTGTAAATACCTCTGGTAACGATCGATGTTGTTAGTTCCGGCATCAATGGATTGACCGTTGTTTTTGCCGAAATGAATGCAACTGCGCCGATGATAATCAGCACAACCCCTGCTCCCCACAACACCGATGCCACCAGTACCTTGCCCGGAATCTGCACAACCGCCCACGGACTAACCTCCGCAACACACCACATGGCCCATGCAAACAAAAGAACCAGTGCAGCCGGTGGAATTTTAAGCTCGAGATGATGCATGGAAACAGACTCCTGAAGTTATAGAAACCGGATATCTATATATGATAAAACATGAAATAATTTGTGTGAGTATCACATCCAGTTTCTGATATAAAGCGGATTCAAAACCTGAAGTACAACTTTTAATAAATCATAACAAAAACCAGACAGGGGATTTATGAAGAAACTATTCATACTGGCAGCCATCATTTTAATGATTAGCACTTATTCGTTCGCTGCAGAAAGGAAACTACTGAAAGATATTGATGGTAACGAGCTAACATCTGATCTCCAGAAACATCTACAGGCTCAAGGAAACAAACATACTGCCATGATCTGGTGGTTACCTTACGAATTCTGGGCATCCTCTCTTGCTCGGGACACAACAACAGACGAAGTCAGTAAAAAAACAATTCTCGATACCATGTCTGGTATCTCCTTTCTTGTCATAGTTCAGGCTGATGTCACTGCTTTAGCAGCTTTTGAGTTCTATGATAAAGATGAGATTGAGAAATCCATGCAGATTTCCTATACCAGCGCAGAGGGCAAAAAACAGAAATTATTACCAATGAAAATACTAAGCCCCAATCAGGAAATCGTTCTTGCTGTATTCAAACCTGTTCTTGCAGCAGCAATGGGTAACATGGGAGATAACATGCATTTCTTCGCATTTAATGACAAATCAGATCAATCTTCCAGATTACTTGATCCCTACAATAAAGGGTTTATCGATATACAGCTTTCAAAGAGAAACGGTGCCATGATGACTACGAATATTGAAACTCCTTTGAATTCTCTTTTTGTTCCGCGCAAATGTTCAAATGGAAAAGATGCTCATATTTCATGGAAATATTGCCCCTGGGCAGGTGAACGCCTGGAAAACTAGTCATAGTTTTTTTATGGCAATATCAGATAGATAGAAAAATTCTTGAACACTACCTGGCACAGCAACCCGCTTGTACAGGCGCTGATTCAGCACTTCCGTAAGCTTAGAAAAGAAATAGACCGGCAATCCAGATCTGCTCTATTACAGTCCCCAAACTTTTTTACTATACGATCCAGATATTCAATTCAGATTGAGATGTCTCCATTAAGTACATGTAATAATTAAAGTATATACACTTATTATCTGTCATTACTATAAACACTCGGCCTTTATTGAATTTAAAGTATTCAAGTCCAATCTCTAATTTCAATAAAGGAACAGCTAATGAAGCAGATACTTTTTTGTACCTTTCTTATCGGAACCATCACCCTGCTCGCCTGCCAGAATGACCCGGTAAATCGCGCACACACTGACACACAGACACTCGCGCCACCTGCAACCCAACAGACCATTGTTCCTCAACCCATTCCCGCTGGCTTTGATTTCCCCGGTAACCGTGCTGAATTACAGAAACTGGCCGACACCAATAATATTGCGGCCATGCGCAAACATTCGTGGAATCTGTGGGCTGGCCTGACGGCGAATTCAACATCCCTGTTTGAAGGAAAAACTCTTCCCATATGGGAAACCTGGCTTGCTACCGAACAGGTATTCACCAAGCCCGCCACTGAGACTACTACAGGGGCCCTGAATGCCGGAATAAAGCAACCTGCACGTGAATTTAAAGACCCCGGGCAGTTTTCCCACATAAAAAATGTGGTCAAATCAAAAAATCAAATAGCATCAGGTTTGGTGGGATTCAACAAATATGACCCGACCATGGTTCAATACTTATGGGCCGGACATATGCAAGCCGGCTTATCGAATGAACTGGTTTTCTTCTACACCAGCAGCAGCAGTCTCAATGCGCTGAATGAAAACTGGGGAACCACTCCCATCAAGGACCGGAAGATTGTTGATGCACCCAATACAGCGCTGGAGCTGAAGCCGGTATTAATGACGGTAAAAGCCCAGGGTCTAACTGCCCTGCCTTTCTGGAAGGGCCCAAGAAGCAGCACTGACAAGAATTGCGCAGCTGTTTCAATTGAGAAGCTGAGACACCCCAAACCAGGCCAACCGGCGACAGATTGCCATCCCGATCCGACAACCTGGACACATTGTGTTCTGATTGATCCGAATGCTCATACGGACAGTCTGCAACCGGCAACCAAAGCACAATTTGCAAATGCGGATAAATCGGAAACCCCTGGCTGTACTGATCCTGCCAATGCACAATATGGTGGAATCAATATGCTGTACCATTTCAAGATGACCGCTGCCGAGGCTGCCGCATTCAACACGGCCCAACAACCTGCAATAGCAGCCAAACCAGGAGATTTCATGGTTCTAATGGCCATGCATGTTAATACCAAAGAGATCGTTGATTGGACATGGCAGACTTTCTGGTGGCAAGGCGGGCAGGAAACACCTGACCAGTATCCAGGTTCTGGTCACGACAGAACTGCCAATATCAAGGCACCCTGGACCAACTACAACATGTGTTCCGCATACGCGCAAACCACAAAGCCAAGCAATCAGGGTGACATGAACGTATGTTTTAATCCATACCTGGAAACAAGCTCAGGCATACCGGATGGCCTGAGATCAAATTGCGTCACCTGTCACGGAACCGCCACGATTGGCACCCCCAAAACAGGCGGCTACCCGGCAACCTATGATCGCCCCGTTGGTTTTGGTGACCCGGCATACTTTGGCGGCGCCACAAAAACTGATTTCTCCTGGGCAATTCCTGTGAATGCACAATAGCAATTACACCCCGTAACAACCAATCCCTTGCACTTGACCAGTGCAAGACAACCTTATGCAAGCCTTTCTCATAACCGGAAAGGCTTGCATTTCATGCAGAATGTACAATAAGCATCATCAGCATCAGGCCTTGTTTGATATTTTTTCCCTTCTGCACGGCTTGCCAGAATCCTGTCGGACTTAAGCAATCGTAACGAGAAAAGTGGGATAATGGTTCATATTTTCTCTATTTTTAGGCACATAGTAAGACTATATAACGAAAGATTGAGGAAATATGAACCATTATCCCATTGACGCGGTAGATTTGCCTTAAGTCCGACAGACTCCTAGAATAGATCCTCTTGATAACGCCACCACAATTTACAGGTAATGGAAAATGCATACCCAGAACAATTATTCACCCAAGCATTGCCTGATATTTGCGCATCGCGGCGCCAATAGAGAGGCAATGGAAAATACTCGTAGCGCTTTTGACAAGGCGCTGACTTATGCAATTGACGGCATTGAGACGGATGTACAGCTTAGCCGCGATGAAATTACTGTCCTTTGGCATGATCGTTTTCTCGAACGAATTGGCTTGCCCGATAAGCATATCGATGATTTTGATTATCAACAGTTGAAGTTATTGGCTTTTCCAGAATCTGAAAACGAAGGCATCATGACGTTGCAAGCCTTTCTGACGGTTTATCGCAAGCGCTGCCGCCTGTTAATTGAAATCAAGAATCGGGATTGGGAGCCGATTGCACGGCACGAATTGAAAATGCGGCAAACGCTCAATCTCATTGGCAAGCATAGCGATCAGCACATTGTTGTCTCCTCCTTTAATCTTGCCAGCTTGGTCTACGCACATCAGCACAAGCCTGATTTTCCCCTGATTTATAACCTTGAATCCGAGCAAACCCTCGCGGATGCCCGGCAAGTTCTCAGCGCGCATGCATTCCTGCACGGATTGTGCCTGCCGATTGGCACGCTTGACCAGGCGATGGTGGATTTGCTGCGGGATCAGGATAAGTGTGTCGCCACCTATACGTGCAACAGCGATGAAGAGATAAACAAGGCATTGCAACTGGGCGTTAACATTCTCATCAGTGACCTGCCGCATAAGGCGCTGATAATTCGCGATACATGAATAGACAGTTCTCATCGCTGAAAAACCGGTCATTCGACCTGCTGGTGTGCGGCGGTGGCATATATGGCGCCTGGACTGCATATGATGCCGCTCTGCGCGGTCTGACGGTTGCCATTGTCGAGCAGGGGGATTGGGGAAGCGCTACGTCATCCGCATCCAGCAAGCTGATCCATGGCGGCCTGCGCTATCTTGAAACGCATGATTTCAAGCTGGTCAGCAAATCGCTTAAAGAGCGGCAGATGTTGCAGAGGGTGGCGCCTCATCGCGTCTGGCCGCTACGTTTTGGAGTGCCGCTGTATTCGCGCCAGCGCATCGGTCGATGGAAATTGAAACTCGGTCTCACACTGTATGATTTTATGGCGGGTGATATAAGCTCAACCCTGCGCCATCGCTATTTTAATCGCACACAATTCGCTGCGCACTTTCCTTTTCTGAATGAGGAAGCTCTTACCGGCGGCTTCACTTATATGGATGCCCAGACCGATGATGCGCGTCTAGTGCTGGAACTGATCGCTGGCGCCATGGAAGCCGGTGCGGTCTGTGTGAATTACTGCAAACTGGCTAACCTGCAGGAAATCAATGAGCAAGCGTATCGCGCAATAATTCAGGATCAACTGACCCGGATTGAACAGAAAGTCACTACCAGGCAGATTGTCTTCACAACCGGGCAGTGGTTGACCGACATCGAACAAAACCGCAGTGAATGTCGCCTGGCTAAAGGAATACACCTGATTATGCCGGCAGTATTAACCGATGAGGCGCTGCTGCTCACCGCAAAATCCGATGGACGCGTTTTCTTTGTGATCCCGTGGTATGGATTAACCCTGTTGGGTACTACCGATACCGATTACACCGGTAATCTGGAACAGATCACCGTTGATGAAGCCGATGTCAGCTATTTGCTGGCTGCGGTCAATGATTACCTGAAAACTCCCTGGACAGCGGCTGATATTATCGGCCGTTTTGCAGGCGTGCGCGTGTTGAGACGACCTGACCAGCCTGCATCCACCGACTCTCCATCTGCCGTCAGTCGCGACTGGGCATTGAAATCCACGCACCATGGCGTGCATTATTCCGTAGGCGGCAAGATAACGTCAGCGCGGCAAGATGCCGCCCACATTGTGGATACAGTTTGCACACAACTGGGTCTGGCTGCGTCATGCGCCACCCAGAACAGAATATTCCCGTGGGCGCCCCAGGAAAGTTTCGTGGAATGGTCACTGGCTGCGCAAGTACAAGCCATTCGTCTGGGTATTGATGCGGACAGTGCGAAGTGGCTGATTCGCCGCCACGGCAAACAAGTCGATGCGATCTTTCGCAGCATTGAAGCAACGCCTGAATCAGTCCAACGCATTATTCCTTTGCTCCCATTTATCGATGCCGATCTACTGCACTGTGCCCGCACCGAGATGGTCGTTCATCTGGATGACCTGTTGCGCCGCCGCTTGCCATTATTGATCCTGACCAATCTTACCCGGAATGATTTACAGTACATCGCAACACGAATCGCCACCATTATGAATTGGGACGAAGCAGACATCAGTCAAGAAGTCGACATGTGTCAGAAACGATGGTCACTCCAATAATTTCAGCCATTGCGCTGGATCTCGGCACCACATCCATCAAGGCCGCATTGATGGATCAATCCGGCAATCTCAGCCATATCGTTATCCAGCCAGCGCCTGCAATCACCGCACACGATGGCTGTTATGAAAGCAATGCACTGGATTACGCTGACACTGCCTGGCAGGTACTGAACACATGCCTCCTGCAGACCGATCATCGCCCGCCGCTGGGGTTATGCAGCCAGCGCTCGTCTTTCCTGATCTGGGACAAAACCAGCGGTCAACCGGTCACGCCACTGATTTCGTGGCAGGACAATCGAGGCAAGGAGTGCTGTGATCGCCTGCAAAAATCCGGTGACACCATTCGGCGCCTTACCGGATTGCGTTTAACGCCTTACTATTTTGCACCCAAGCTCAGTACACTGCTGCAGGATAATCCGGCGTGGCGTGAACGTCTTGTGACTGGTGAATGGCGGGTGGGCACTCTGGATACTTTTCTGATCTGGCGCTGGACGAATGGCCAGCACTATCTCACCGATGCTTCCATGGCAGCACGCACACTACTCATGGACATTCATCAGCAACACTGGTCACCCCGCCTGTGCCGGTTATTTGACATTCCATTATCTGCATTGCCATCAATCAGACCTTCCACTGCATTGAAGCTGCCACTGGTTAATGGATTGACGCTACAGGCCAGCATAGGCGATCAATCCGCCGCACTCATCGCCAGCGTCGCAGATGATCCAACCGAAGAAGCATTGGTCAATCTGGGTACGGGCGGTTTTGTTATTCGCTATGTGGATGCAGCCGAGTCAATATTCGATGGCTATCTGCACACTCTGGTTTATCAGGATAATAGAGGCGTACGAAGCGCCATGGAGGGAACGCTCAACTCTATTGCAGCCGCGCTGGCGCCTTATCCTGTCGGCGATTGCTGTCGCGAGGATCTGGCGACAAATGGTATCTTCTGCCTGGCAGAACCCAGCGGCCTGGGCGCACCTTACTTTCGCGCCGAGTGGGGTGTTTATTTTTCCCAATCGACAACGCACCTGACGACACAGCAGATTACCGCACTGCTGCTTGAAGCGATTATTTTCCGGGTTTCACGGATTCTGGAAGAGTTTCACCGGCAATCCCCCATCAGGCACGTTTACTTGTCTGGCGGACTTTCTGAATTAATCTGCCTGCAACAAGGCATTGCCCAATGTGTGCCATTCCCGGTTTCCCACGCCCAGCAAAAGGAAACCAGTCTGCAAGGTGCTGCGCTGCTCGCTGCCGGATTAAAGATTCAACATCCCCGGCAAGCCGAGAGAATTAAAGTCGAGCATCAGAATCACGCATTATCCGAAAAGTATAATCACTGGAAAGTCTGGCTGGATGCGTTATTGAATGCCTGACAAAACAACTTTGCACAGCGCTTCGACTTGCTTCTGAAAATAGCGCTTGAGTTATGATTCTAAGTTGGTAAAATTCAGCTTGGCAAGATAGTGGGCGAGTAAAATACGTGCAAAAACAAAACCATCTTGCCAGTACAAAGAAACATCATGCAGAAAAAAAAACACTGAAGTAAAAACCTGTTAGCAAGAATCTAAAGAACGGGAAGACTTCCTGGAATAATCATTAATCCTGTAAAATTCGCCCGTCACCAATTACTCAGTTATCCGCTTACAGATTGGTTTAATATGAATTCATTGCATAACCGCATGATACATAAAACATAGTTTGACCGCATCATCAGTCAGCTATGGTAATATGATTCAACATTTTAACAAGAGGAACTCATATGTCAGCTTCAAATATACCCGGCTACACCCATGGCAGCGCCGAACTGAAAAAATCTCCCGTATCGATGGATGATTTTGCCAAGCTCAAGCAAGCAACATTATTTAGCGATGATGATGTTCGCTACCTGAAAATGTCGCACGATGTCCTGAAAGGACAGACTGAGCAGATTTTGGATGTCTGGTACGGTTTCGTTGGTTCGACACCATTCCTGCTGCACTATTTCACCAATGCCGCAGATGGAAAACCCAACATGGACTATCTGGGTGCTGTTCGCAAGCGTTTTGGTCAGTGGATTTTGGATACGGCAAACGCCAGCTATGACCAGGACTGGCTCAATTATCAACACGAAATCGGCTTACGTCACCACAGCACCAAGAAAAACCGTACCGATAACGTCAAAGCAGTGCCGATTATTCATGTGCATTACATATTCGCACTGTTAATTCCAATCACCACAACACTGCGTCCTTTCCTGGAGAAAGGCGGCCATTCACGCGATGATGTGGATCGCATGCAGGATGCATGGCGCAAATCTGTACTCATGCAGGTAATCCTGTGGTCACAACCGTACATTAAAGACGGCGAGTTCTAATAAAATATGGGGAGCATAAAACCTGCTCCCCATATTCTCGACAAGCCACCAAGGCCACTTCCAGCACTGCCGCAGCAACACAGAACACAACAAACACGGATAGTTTTTCAACGATCCGTCCGCGCACCAGATTAATTCCAGAATAGTTGATACAGAACCAGTTAACCAGTTGGCTGACCAAAACGGTCAATGCCAGAGAAACTTTTTGATTCTTTTTTGTGGGGTTTTACTTGGTGTTGGAGTTGGTCTTACTGTCTTTGATGCGTTATCTACCGGAAGAAATTATCCGGTAGATAAGCGAGATACTGCTTCTAAACAGGAAGATTGATTCATCCGACAGAAAAATCTGCTTGTGGATCAAGTTTATCAATATAAAAACCTGAGCCACCCGGAAAGCAAATAAATCTTTCCTGGTCTTAGCCTCCCATACTCCAGACAACAGCACCAATTGCAACAAATACTGCTGTACAAATGAAGAACAATCTCAGGACTTGTGCATCTGTTTCTCTTCTGTTTGTTTCGCTCATAATTAATCTCCTTATTTAAGTTTATTGCTTTGATTTAACTAACCTTCACCTACTAAAAGCCGAAAATCGACCCTTCTGCTTTCACAACCCAATAACTATCATGGCTGTGTTATAAATTCCTATAGAATCTCCCTTGTTTCCATTTGCACTCGAGCCCCATTTCTTCGTGCAGGCAACCAGGCGCCCATAGTCATTTCGTAATAGTCATTCATTATTTCAGCCATTACGTGGGCAAATTCTAACGCAGATTTTCCCATAATGAAAGTACTGGAATTTTAAGAACCAGAAATATTGTCTCTCCAGCGACAGAGAATCACCTGCCTGGCAGCATGGAAGCCCATTATATAGGGGCATTCCGCTGCGAACACCCCTGTAATAAATATATTTAACAATATTTATCAAACCGTGATTCAGCCCGGCCAACGTCACGATCATCCCGATCATCGTGCCAACACCAGACTTTTCCAGCTCCAAATGCCCATATCACTCTTACGCCGAAAAATCATTTAACGCATCTCACATATCCAGAGGTTTTACATAACCTGTCAATTCAAGATAACCACGTCCGGCAATCTCATTATCTCTCGTCACAGTCACGGCCCCTTCCCAGTAGACGGCGCCAATAGACCGACGTGAATCAAGTTCCTGATCATCCAGCAAGGGCGTCACTTGCCATTCTGTTTTGTCGGTGCGAATGCGCATTGCCACCGGATACACTGCGTCCGTATGCGGCGATCGCCAGGTGCGCAGCGGCGTAAATTCTATCTGTTCCGGCGTGAATTGCGTCACCCGGCCCGCCGCATCCCGCAACGTGCCATAGGCCCAAAACTTGTCACCTTCCTTATTACGGATCTGAAAAGCCATGAGTGATGAACCATCCTGCAGATTGATTCCCACCCAATCCCAGCCCGCCGCCTGGGCATCCAGAATCTCTGATGACCACTCATGATCCAGCCAGGCACTGCCTGTCACAGATACCGGTTTACCCTGACGAGTCACAACGCCCGCTACCTGCAAATGCGGTTCGCTGTAGTAATAGCTGGCTTGCTCAGGTTTTGGCCCTTTACGCGAGAAGCCGTTATCTCCTTGCAATATCATGTCCTGCGTTGGTGTCAGCGATAGCTGCAAACCAAAGTTATCCGCCTGCATATCCAATTGATAACGCCCATCTTCCAGACGAACAAAGTACCAGCCATCCAGCTTGACATCCGTATCGGTCTGCCTGGCATAAACCAGATCAAACCCTTCGCGGGCTACCTTTTCCGCATGCATCAACTTCCCCGCAGCCGGGTCTGATAACGCGACATGCGCAATGATGAGCTGCCTGGGAGAAAATTGACTGGGATTGTCCGGGTGATGGCTTGTTGCCGAGCGAAAGAAAGTAATCTGAAAACCCCATGATTTCTTATCCGGAGTTTCCAGCCAACCGGTCACATACCACCATTCAAGGCGAAAATCAGGGTGTGCACCATAATCTTTCGGAAAAACCAGCGCATGATCCGGCACAACCGGCGCGAATTTTGCCGGTTCCGCCAAGGCAGTCACCGCAAACAAAGCGAGTAAAATAGCCATCAGTGCAGACAGCCAATCCTTATTGCTGAATTTATAAACCGGCATTACCAATCCTCCCGAACCGCACGAATCACATTACCGGAGACTGCCTGACGACCCGCCATCAATGCGGTCACTGCCGCTGATACCAGCATGATTCCGGCGATAAAGATCAACCACTGCCAGGGCAGATACAATTGCATCGTCCAATGAAAGGATTGTGGATTAACGATAAACACCAGAATCAGGCTGATCCCCCAGCCCAGCGCAAAACCCAGTATCACTCCCAGAGCCGTCAGAAAACTCCCTTCGGCCGCCAGCAAGGTGAAAATCTGCCGACGCGTAACACCGATATGGCGCAGCATGCCAAACTCCTTGGCGCGCGCCAATGTCTGTGCAGAAAAGCTGGTAGCCACCCCTAACAGGCCAATCACCACCGCGATGATCTCCAGCAAATAGGTAATGGCGAAACTGCGGTCAAAGAGCTCCAGACTCGCTGCACGGATATCACTGGATCTTGATATTTCCAACGCGTTGCTGAATGGCAATTGCTGCAACAGAGTGTTTGCCTTTTCAGCCGCAGTATCAGCCTGCATCCATAATCCAACCATATTGATACTCAAATCCCCCGACAGGGATTGATAATCAGTCAATTGCATCTGAATGGCACCAAACTGACGGCCATAATCACGCCACACACCGGCAACCAGAAATTCATGCGTACTTGCGCCGATCGGCAGCATCACCCGCTTGCCAACGGTGTATCCATAGAGATCAACCATCGCTTCCGACACCCAGATGGGTTTTGTATCTGACGACAACAAATCCGGTGCAATCCTGTCATCCGTCAGTGGCAAAGTCTGACTGGGATCCTGTTGATTGATCGGACGGGCAAGGACCGTGATTTCCGGACGATCCGGACTCAGTTTTAATTGCAGCGAACGAAAGAAATCAACCCGCGCAAAACCCGGCAAGGCAGCGATTGCCTGTTGTTCATCCGGCTGAAAACCTCCCTGATTACCGCTTGAAGCTGCTTTGACATACAGATCCGCCGGCAGGATATGGGTCAGCCACCCATCAACCGATACGCGAAAGCTGGTCACCATAATTGCCATGGCCACCATCAGACTGAAACTGGCCAGAACGCCCCCCAGTGCAATTGAAGCCTGATTCGGCGCATTGGCCAGCCGTGCCAGGACCAGCGTTGGAATCGCGCCAGTAATAAACCGGTGCATGGCGCCCAGCAGGAATGAAAAAATCCAGGCGGCAAAACGTGGCATCAATGCAATGCCGCCGATTAATAACAAGGCAATCGACAAATAGCCGAATATGGGCAGCTCAAAAACCGGTGGAATCTGTGTAAACAAAAGAGCCAGGAATAAACAGCCCAGCGCCGGCCAGGGTTTTGACAATGGCGTCATCGCCGACTCTTCGCTGCCTGACTTCAGCGCGGCAGCCGGTTTCGTTCTTACTGCTTCCCACGTGGGCGTCATACTGCCCAGTAAGGTAACACCCAGTCCGATCATGAAAAATACCATGGCCGCCGCTATATCGAAATGAATATCGGGTTTCACGCCGGGAAAGAAATTACTACCCAGATCGCCGCCCAGAAATCGTATCGCCAGAACAGCAACAGCATACCCTGACGCCAATCCCAGCAGGGAACCGACACTTCCCAGCGCAACGCCTTCCAGCAGGATTTGCCGCAGGAGTTGTCGTTTTGTCAAACCTAATACGCGCAGCAGCGCAAACTGGGCACGGCGGCGGATTACCGATAATGCCTGTGTGGAAAAGACCAGAAAAGCGCCCGTAAACAGCGCAACGGAAGCCAGCATATTCAGATTGACGCGATAAGCGCGCGACATATTCGCCACACGCGCTTCCTGATCAACCAACTCGGAAACAAAATACGACTCACCCAGTGCCTTGCCCAATTGGGTCTTGAACACCTCATGATTGACACCCGGCTTCAGCTTTAGCTCGACACGCGACAATACGCCCAGATGCTTAAAACGCCATTGCGCGGCGGCGATATCCATCACGGCAATCCGCTGTCCTGCCCGCACCCGCACCAGACCACCGGCAACGCGCAGGGTGACCGTTTGCAAACCAACCAGCAATTGCACTGTATCCCCTTGCGCCACCTGCAACCATTCCATGGCGGCGGGTGACAGGAAAATGGCATCATCCGATAAGCCATCCAGCGGCTTTCCTTCGACAGGCATGCCCAACAGATCCGGTGCAATCGCAGCCGCGCGGAACATGTCGATACCCAGTATTTTCAGCTTATGATCGTTTTTATTACTGGCCAGCCGGTCGGGTACCACGCCATCAAATTCCAGAACGGGACTGGCCAGCTCCACTCCGCCATATTTCGCCAGCATGGGATAGAGCAACTCATCAAACATGGCCTGCTTGCCATACACCTGGAGATCGGACTGACCCGACAGATTTTTGGTGGCCACTGAAAACTCATTAAAAGCAGCCGCATTGATCAGATGAATCGAAAATCCAAGCGCCACACCCAGCGCAATGGCCACGATCGCGACAATTACCTGCACAAAATGGGCGCGCCATTCACTCCATAACAACCACCGGGTCAGATCGCCTGTCTTCATCCGGTATGCTTTAATTCAATTGGCTGCAAGCCGCTCTTGGTCAGATTCAGCACATAATCCGCTGTCGCCGCCGCTGCCTGCGAGTGCGTCACAATAATGCCCGCAGCCCCGTTTTCCTTTATCTCGGAACGCATGAGCATGAGGATGTCATGGGCTGTATCGGGATCAAGATTGCCCGTGGGTTCATCAGCCAACACCAGTTTAGGACGATGAATCAATGCGCGTGCAATGGCAACGCGTTGCAATTCACCGCCGGATAACTGGCGTGGAAAATGATGGCCTCTGTCAGACAAACCAACCGCCGCCAGCATGGACTCAACACGGTCGATGGGCATACCATTCAATAATAAGGGAATCGCAACATTCTGGCTCAGCGTGAGATGCGGTATGACATGGAATGCCTGAAAAACAAAACCGAACTGCTCCCGCCGCAGCCGTGTCGAGGCATCATCATCCATCGCTGAGATCGCACTGCCGTTGATCAGTATCTCACCGGAATCCGGCGTGTCCAACCCGGCTATCAGATTCAACAGCGTCGACTTGCCCACACCGGAATCCCCCATGATGGCCACATACTCACCCGCCTGCAAGGTATAGGACAGATGGGACAGCACCTGCCGCCCTCCCGCATATTCCTTGCTGATATCACGTAACTCAAGCATTCGCGCGGAATCCGCTGAATGGCAGGATACTTTTTAAATTCATTGAAACATTCCTCTATCACCCGAATAACTGCATAAAAAAAGAACAGCACTTTAATAAGCACGCTCATTTGTGCTTAAATGTACCATGTAACAGAACTAAGGAAGCGCTGAATAATTCGATAAACAAGATGAGATGCAAGGCGGATGGAGCGCAGGAAATGGGACATATCATAGAGATAGGCGAATTTCCGAGCACCACCCAACGCAGCAGATCGCTTGTATAGCCAATTATTCAGCGTTTCCTAATTTTTAAAATACAGGAGAAACTTATGGCACGAGCCAGCGCACGTCATATACTGGTAAAAACTGAAGAATTATGTAACGAGTTAAAGACTAAGATTGAGAATGGCGCAGAATTTGGCGAAGTCGCCGAAGAACACTCATTATGCCCATCCGGTCAGCAAGGCGGTGAACTGGGTGAATTCGGACGCGGCCAGATGGTGAAGGAATTCGATACCGTCGTTTTCAGCGCTCCGGTCGGCGAAGTGCAAGGTCCCGTTAAAACCCAGTTTGGGTATCATCTGGTAGAAGTGACGAAACGCGAAGATTAAAGAAAAGTGACCTGCACTGTCCTCTGAGCAAAAATGGGATAATTGATGTTGAAGAATGATATTCGATATTTTTACGTGGTTACATGGATAAATAATGTCGTATATATTACGTTCCCTAACATAGGGTGCTCCGCGAACAAAGGAAAAACTCCTTAGTCTTAGTATATGAAAAATATAGTAGGTTTATACAACGAAGAAAAAATGCTCCGGGGTAAAAATACCATTTTTGAGATTGATTTTCCCGTAGTTATCTTGGCAGGGCGATTATGCATTGACCCGCACTCCATGTCAGAGAACGCCGCATTGGAGGGAACACCGCTCACTTTGTTTACAACTTCGCCCCTATGGGGTGTCTCTCAATTTAAACGTTATGCAACGAGGAAATACCCGTACCAGCAGAATTGACTGCGCTTCAAATCAAATACAGCAAGAACGGAGAGCAAATGGCCACCGATTTCGAAGAAATAGAAGTTGAAGATGAAACGGAAGACGAGTCGGTTTCCGTTGTTTATGACATCGCAACATATCCGTCTGACTTTACGCTTGCAGGCATCAAGCAGATGTGGATAGACGAAGACATCCAGATACCCGATTTTCAAAGAGAGTTTGTCTGGACTATTCGGCAGTCCTCTCTGTTGATCGATTCCTTTCTTTGTGGCTTACCCGTCCCAGCCGTCTTCTTCTACATTGACGATAAGAACAAGAACCTCGTCATAGATGGTCAGCAAAGAATCTTAAGCGTGGTGTTCTTCCTAGAAGGATATTTCGGCCGTGAAAGCACTCACGGGCGGCGACAGGTCTTCCGGCTCTCTGGTCTAGACGAGAATAGCCCCTACTACAACAAACGTTTCGAGGATCTTGACGAGACGGATCAAAGAAAACTTAAGCAGGCCGTACTCCGAGCCGTCAATATTCGGCAATTGAATCCTGTTGGCGAAAGTACAAGCGCCTATCACATATTCGAACGGCTAAATACTGGTGGAACGCCGCTCAAGCCACAGGAAATTCGGAACTGCGTGTTTAGAGGACCGCTAATCTCTTTGCTAAAGGATGCAAACAAAGACAAGAACTGGCGGCAAATTCTCGGGAAAAGCGCTCTCGACAAGCACCAGAAGGATATTGAAATTCTCTTGAGAGTATTTTCTCTCGTCGGCGCAGTAGATAAATATGGGAAGCCGATGAAAGAATTCCTGAACCGAGCGATGAAGCGGCACGAACAAGGTGATAGCAAGAAAGTGGAAAAGTTTTTCGATATCTTCCCAAAGGTCACAAAACACATAGTCACAGTACACAGTACTTGGCGAAAAGCCATTTCATTTGCGTGGACCGCTGAACGTTTCTGCACTCGACTCAGTGATGTGCGTGCTTGTCGAGAGCTTCAACAAAATTGACGCAGACCAGCTAGAAAGCGGGTTTAAAGCACTTGTGGCTGATAATGAGTTCTTGAGAGTTACGCAGCTTGGAACTACCGATACGAAGACATTGCAAGATCGTGTAGCCCTCGTTCGGCACTACTTATTGGACTAAAGGAATGGCCTACCTATCCTATTTCAAGCATGCGGACGATGTGGTTACGCATTTGAATGGCGTAGTTCCCGCAATCGCAGACCCTCTGCTAAGGATCAAGTACATTGGGTTCGTGACTGTTGCTGCCGTCACAGTCTACGAGCTTGCGATCAAGGACATATTTATTGAATTCGCGAAGAAGAAACATAAGGTACTTGGGAACTTCACCGAAAGCTATTTTGATCGCATTAACGGTCGAATTAAGACGAAGGTAATTCAGGACGAGTATCTTCCCCGTTTTGGCGATAAATACGTCCGCAAATTCAAGACAAAGATCGAAGAGGCCGCAGCGACGCATCTTGCTACCTATCGCCGCGACATTCGATCGGCATATTCCAATCTGATCACTTGGCGCAATGACTTTGCTCATGAGGGAAAGGTCAACACTACGGCAACCTATTCGGAAGTAGTTGTTGCTTATGAGGATGGAAAGGAAATTATTCGATGCCTAGCGGAAACAATGGTGCGATAGCCGAAACATTGTTGCACCGCGTGTCGTCGCATAACCCTGCGGTTCATTGGACGCAGCGCGATAAAGCCGCGCAGCCCTGGTGACCTCCACGTTCACTAACATAAAGTGTTCCGCTAACAAAGGGAAAACCTCCTTACTATATGAAAAACATAGTGGGTTTATACAACGAAGAAAAAATGCTAATGTGCGAAGCGCAATTTGTGCGCACGCATAATACCGCAGGTATTGAAGCGGACACACAAGCTGCGCTCCGAGGTAAAAGCACTATTTTCGAGGTTGATTTTCCCGTAGTTGTCTTGGCTTGGCGATTGTGCATTGACCCGCACTCCATGTCATAAAATTTAAACGTTAAATATCATGCGCGTTACTTCAAGCGGTAACGGAAAAATGGAACAACTTACCCTATTTGAAACTAAAGATGTACTACGGCAGCCGACGAGCAGGGATGAGCCTTTTAGACCTGTTTCCGAAGGCTTCCAACTGCAATATGAGAATCAGAATGGGCGCTTGTATCAAGGTAATTCGTTTGATTGGCTGGAATCTCTTGATGACTCGAGCATCGATCTTGTTTTTGCTGACCCGCCGTATAATATCAAAAAAGCTGATTGGGATAATTTCGATAACCAAGAAAAATACATTGAGTGGTCTATCAAATGGATAAAGCAAGCCTCACGGCTTTTAAAGCCTACCGGATCTCTATATGTGTGTGGTTTCTCAGAAATTCTTGCTGATTTGAAACACCCCGCATCAAAATATTTCAAGCATTGCCGATGGCTTATCTGGCACTACAAGAATAAGGCAAATTTGGGCAGTGATTGGGGGCGTTCACACGAAAGCATCATTCATTTCCGGAAGTCTGACGCGGCAAAACTCAATATCGACGATGTGCGTACTCCTTACGGTGCTCACACACTGAAATATCCATCTCATCCACAGGCAGAGACAAGCGCCTATAGTAAGGGTGCAAATAAGCAACGTGATAACTGGACACCACACCCCAGAGGAGCCAAACCAAAGGACGTAATAGATATTCCGACCACATGCAACGGAATGGGAGAAAAGACGCCGCACCCTACGCAAAAACCGGAAGAGTTGATGCGCAAGTTTGTTCTGGCATCTTCTAATGAGGGCGATCTGGTCATTGACCCATTTTCCGGATCTGGCACAACCGCAGTTGTGGCCGAGCAGCTTAATCGGCATTGGATGGCCTGCGACCTTGATCCGCAGTACAACCAGTGGGCAATTGAAAGGCTTGAAAGCGTTCGACGTATGACGAAAGACGAATGGATAGCACACGACCGAAAAACAGCAGAACGAAGGGAATCTATCCGATGAATCTTTCCGACTTGGTGAATCACGCTACTGATAAAGAACGGTTTCACACCGTCGAACAGTACATTGATTTTTGCATCCGTTACTTGGAATACGTCGATACGGGATTACAGGCGCGTATCGTGTCGCAAAACGAAAGCCACTATCAATTTTTCCAGTACCGGAAAGAGGGCAGTTTCAATATCACGCGACCGCTGAATTCTCGCCTTATGTACGATGCCGAAGGCTTCACACAAGCAGCACAACAATTCAGCATGACACTTGAACAGTTGCGAGATGGTCAGCAGCGTCCATCCGGTGATTTGCGAGAAAACCTGATTCGCACCATCTACACGCTCCAACAATCCATTGGCGCCGCACTGGATGGTCTGCCTGTCGGGAAGTCAAACCAAGCTAGAAAGGTGAATGGTGATTTATTTGAGCGGCTTATTCGTTTGCTGATCGTATCGCTCAACGTGGATTGCATATCAGGGACGATGCAAGTTCCGGTAAAAGACACAGATGGAACAAAACTTTTCAAAGCCAGCTATCAGCACGATTTACTGTTAAGCAAAAACGACGAACTGAAAATTATTGGTTCGGTGAAAACGTCCAGTAAAGACCGGATCGATAAGGTCTTTATGGACAAGTTTCTTTACAATCGCCTCACTGATACTGCATTGCCCCATATCGCGATTTTTCTGAACGATGTTCAACGGAAGAAAGCAAAGCGAGAAAATGAATATGGGATAAGTGCAACGTTTTTGCCTGGTCACTTCAAAGCGTATACGGTCAAGCTGAATCCGTTGGACGGCGTGTATTACTGTGATATTCGCCCGAATATGATTAAAGACGCTCTGCTTTCACAACACATCAAAACCATCGACCATTTTTTCTATACCGATCTTTGGGAGCTTCTTAATAGGCACGGTCAAAGCCTTGATGAGATTGCTATTGAGCGGAAAGAAAATGGAGCTGAGGAAACTGATGTCTAATATTACTCTCAATTACATTTCTCTCTGGTGGATTCAAATTTTAAAAATTAAATAGTTAAAATCCCCTTACAGTTTGACCAACCCTTCATGCCCACTCATTCCGATAGCACTTCAACCCGCTGGCAAACCGTCAAGCAAGCGGCCCGGTTTCTAGCGCCGTATAAACGCCAGGTCATCTACAGCCTGCTGGCCTTGTTTTTTACGGCGGCGATTACCTTGTCGATCGGGCAAGGGATTCGTCTGCTCATTGATCAGGGGTTTGCCACGCAATCCAAGGCATTGCTGAGTCAGTATGTTGTGATCTTTTTGCTGCTGGTGGTTGCCCTGGCTGCGGGCACATTTACCCGCTATTACTGGGTAACCTGGCTCGGTGAACGGGTGATTGCGGATATCCGCCGCCGGGTATTCAATCATTTGATCCATCTGCACCCAGGCTTTTTCGAGGAGAACCGCAGCCTCGAAATCCAGTCGCGCCTGACCGCCGACATGACATTGCTGCAAACCGTGATCGGATCTTCCGTATCGTTTGCCTTGCGTAACTTGATCATGATGATCGGCGGCATTATCTGGTTATTCATTACCAATGTGAAACTGACTGCGCTGGTGATGATCTGTGTGCCGCTGGTGGTGATCCCCATTTTGATATTCGGCCGCCGGGTGCGTCATCTGTCGCGCCAGAGCCAGGACAAGGTGGCTGTGGTCGGCGCTTATGTGGGTGAAGTGCTGGGTCAGATTAAAACGGTGCAGGCTTATAATCATCAATGGATTGATCAACGCGCATTCCACGATCACGTCGAAGAAGCGTTTGCCGTCGCCAAGCAGCGCACGCTGCAACGCGCCTTGCTTGTCACGCTTGTCATCGTACTGGTGCTGGGTGCGGTGGGCCTGATGTTATGGGTGGGCGGCATCGATGTAATCGAAGGCCGCATCAGTGGCGGAGAATTAGCTGCTTTTGTGTTCTATAGCGTCATTGTGGGTTCCGCAGTCGCCTCTATTTCAGAAGTCATCGGGGAGTTACAACGTGCTGCCGGGGCAGCAGAGCGGACGATGGAATTATTACACGCGCCCAATCTGATCCAGTCACCCGGGAAACCCGATCCATTTCCAACCGTGACGGGGAATATTGAGATTGATGAATTGTGCTTTGCCTATCCTTCCCGCCCTGATGTACTCGCGATTGATCATTTAACCCTTCATATCCGGGCGGGAGAAACCCTGGCGCTGGTTGGCCCCTCGGGTGCGGGAAAATCGACGTTATTCGATCTGCTGCTGCGCTTCTTTGATAATCAGTCCGGCTGTATCAAACTGGAAGGAATTGATATCCGGCAACTGGATATTTTTGCCTTGCGCCGGTGCTTTGCTCTGGTGTCGCAAAATCCGGCATTGTTTTATGGCACTATCAGCGACAATCTTCGCTATGCACGCCCTGATGCAACCAATGCGGAAGTGGAAGCGGCGGCCGATGCCGCCTACGCACATGAATTCATCTGCAAGCTGCCGCAGGGCTATCAGACGCACCTGGGCGATGCAGGATCGGGTCTGTCCGGTGGACAGAAGCAACGGCTGGCCATCGCGCGCGCCTTATTGGCCGATGCGCCGATTCTTTTGCTGGATGAAGCCACCAGCGCACTGGATGCGCAAAGCGAGTATTGGGTGCAGCAGGCACTCCAGCGACTGATGTGCAATCGCACTACACTCGTTATCGCCCACCGTCTGGCGACCGTACAATCCGCAGATCGGATTGCCGTGCTTGATCATGGCCATCTGGACGCATTGGGTACCCATACCGAATTACTGGAATCAAGCGCTTTGTATGCGCGCCTGGCTGCGCTGCAATTGCAGCCGCAATAAGAAGAAAACAAGGAGAAGAGTTTTTACGCCGGCGGGTCGATTGCCTGCCGATCCATTGCCTGATTACCCAGCCCCGCACCCGCAGACTGGATCACATGCGACAGTGTTTTACGCGCCGCACGCATCCCTGCCCCCATGTGCATGAGCGTACTGATATGGACGGATCGTTTCAGGAGCAATGCCATCAAACGCACGGGATTCACCCCGCCATCCGGGTACACCGCACCCAGCAATGCTGCCGGTGGTGAAAAGTGAACGGGATCAATGATGGCCCGCACGGCAATAAAAGGAATCCCTGCTGTGGCTGCCACTTCAGCAATTGCGCCGCTTTCCATATCCACGGCGCAGGCGCCCGTTGCCTGCGCCAGATCCCGTTTTTCTTTTTCAGACGTTAACGGCACCAGACTACTGGCCAATGTGCCACCGACAGTCATACTATGCGCCGGCAGCAGACTTTTCAACCGATCGCGCCATACGATCGTGACAGGCCATACTTTGCCCGCATGATGTATCGAATCCGGCAATATCAGATCACCCGGCTTTAACTGGGGATCCAGCGCACCGGCCACGCCAAAACTCACCAGCGCCGTGGCACCCCCTTTGTGCAAGCCTTCCGCTGCTGTACGCGCGGCCTGCTCACCCATGCCGCTGAGCCACAAAACCACAGTCTCGTTAACAGACACCTGCTCATTAAATGGAATACGCGATGACACCACGCAACCAGCTTCAGCCCGCAGGGCCGTCACCAGTCCGGTCACATTCATGCCGTTACACCCGGGTCAGCACACGATACCGTGCCAATGCCCATAACGGAAAGAATTTTGAATAGCCGTGGTATCTCAGGTAAAAAACGCGTGGAAAACCGGGTGCGGTAAACCAGGGGTCTTCCCACAAATGATCGCGCGACTGGTTATGCAACAGGTAGTTGATGCCTTTCCGCACCGACTCACTGTTCACTTCACCGGCCGCCATCAGACCCAGCAATGCCCAGGCTGTCTGGAATGCGGTGCTGGTCTCGTCAAACTGGCCAGCCAGATTGGAATCCAGATAAGAATCGTTCGTCTCGCCCCAGCCGCCATCGGCTCTTTGCACGAATTTCAGCCACTGTACAGCACGGCGGATATTCTCATGCCCCATGTCCTGCTTCGCCAGCCGCATGGCTTCCAGTACTGACCAGGTTCCATAAATATAGTTGGTTCCCCAGCGACCAAACCAGGCGCCTGTCGATTCCTGTTCCTTAAACAGGAAATCAATCCCACGCTGCACGACGGGTTGATGACTCGGATCGCCGTACCTGCCCAGAAAACCGATGCATCGCGCGGTCACATCACTGGTTGGCGGGTCAATCAAGGCACCATGATCGGCAAAAGGAATCTCGTTGAGATAGTGATAAGTATTGTCGACGTCAAAGGCCGCAAAGCCGCCATCACGCGATTGCATGCCCGCCAGCCAGTTCGCCGCACGCATGATGCTGTGCCCGTGGTCACTGGAATTGCCCTGAATCAGGGCCCAGGCAACAGCGGCGGTGTCATCCAGATCAGGATAATGCGGGTTTGCATATTGAAAAGCCCAGCCACCTCCCGGCAAATCCGGACAGTTATCTCGCCAGTCTCCCGGTTCATCCAGAATCTGTTGCTTGACCAGCCAGTTCAATCCTTCCATGACGGGTTTTTGATCAGTCGTTGGATCTTCCTGCAACGCCAGACTCGTCAATACGGTATCCCAGACAGGAGATGTACAGGGCTGGCACCAGACGCGTTCTCCTTCATCAACCAGCAATCCCCGCAATGCATTGCGACACTGCACCCGGCTGGGATGATCATAGGCATACCCCAGCAGCGCCAGGGCTTCATGCGCATTGACCATGGCAGGGAAAATAGCACCGATGCCACATTCTCCATTCAGGCGTTCGAGTATCCACCGTTCTGCGCGACGAATTGAATACTGACGGATTGATTCCGGGAGGTGCGGCTCTACACGTGACAATATGCGCTCTACCAACATAAAGAAGCGTTTCAGCGGCGTTTCTGCCGGTGGAAAATAATTCTGTTCTTCTTCGGGCGCTGTAATAAACAATTCACGAATCTGTACTTTTCGTGGATTAACAGCACGCGCTTTCATGGTACACAGGATGGACAGAGGCACCATCACGGTCCGTGACCAGTAGGAAACTTTGCTGAGATGAAAAGGAAACCAGCGTGGCAACAAAACCAGTTCAGAAGGTACAACCGGTATCCCGCGCCAGGGAATCTGATCATACATGGCCAGGAGAATACGGGTAAAAACATTGGCTTTCGCTGCACCGCCACGTTCCAGAATTGCCGTGCGTGCTTGCACCATATGCGCGGCATCCGGAGAATCACCCACCATCTTCAGCGCATAATACGCCTTGATGGTGCAACTGATATCAAAAGCACCGCCATAATACAGCGGCCATCCGCCATGCCTGGGGTCCTGCTTATCCCGGATAAAGCGTGCTATTTTGGTTTCCAATGCAACGTCCACTTCGTCCATGAAGTGCATCATCAGAATATATTCGGCAGGGATTGTACAATCGGCCTCAAGAGGGAAACACCAGTGCCCGTCTTTTTTCTGCAACGACAGCAAAGCCGACCGCGCCTTGGAAAATTTACTTTCCAGGGCTTTCCCATCAATTTCATCCTGATTCAAATCAGATATGGTATGCATAGAAGTTACATCAGTTTTATGGAAAACATTGCTCAATTGTTCAAATACCCTGGATATTTTTTGAAACTCATTCATATATTCCCACGCACCCTGTCTATTCCAAAATTTTTACTGTAATGCCCGCACACTCAAATTACTCGCTGCTCTTCAATTACTGGTCTGTCGTTTTACGTGCTGGTTTTAAATCTTTCTCAAACGGATTATCCTGAAAACGCTCATGATAAAGATCAAGCGGTGGTTTACCATCATAAATCAGGAATTCACGTTGCTGTAAGGAAGCCTCACGCACAAACAAATAAGGATCCAGCGCAGCCTGATCCCGAATGCGCATGGGCCCAGCCAACCGCGCCCGCTTGTCAATCGCGCCCAATATAGTCAATGGCGCCATGATCGGTGCGCTAAACACATATCCCGCATAAAAAAGCACATTGGTAAAAAGTCCCATAGGAATGTTCGTCACATCCCGTTCGCTACTCGGTCCGAGGAATGGAACAAATATGTAGGAACCCGTATTCACCCCCCATACCCCGAGTGTCTGGCCAAAGTCCTCATCATGCGCCTGCAACCCCATATGCGTTGCCATATCAAAAAGACCAAACATGCCGACTGTCGAGTTGATTACAAAACGGAGACTATCCTGGAGACCTTGACGAAACTTCCCTTGCAGGAAAGCATTCAGCGCAACATTGGGATAGGCGATATTGTCGTAAAAGTTTCCTATCGATCGTTGCGCTGCATTCGGCATATAGTCAATGTAGACATTCACAACCGGCTCAAAAATCATCCGGTCAATACTGTCGGTGAAATTATACGATACTCTGTTCACTTTCTCATGGGGGTCGATGGGGTCGACTTCTGGCTCCGCGTTCTTTGGCGCGGTAGTCGCACACCCTTGCAGTACCATGATGCAGAGCAGCAATCTGGCAAAATTCAGTAACTTACCACTTACCAGCGAATTAATATCACTCAATATTTACACTCTCTTTCATCCATCAGTGCCTGCCGCAGCAGGCTTTGAGGAAAATCCAACTCATCGATCACTTTTTCACTACTGGAGTACATCAGAATCAGGCGATCGCCCGGAATAATCGGCCACGCAGGTACAACAATTACAACCGGAAAACCATCCTGCGCCGCCTGATCAGTAGAAATAAAACAGCTAGTTTTGCCGCTCTCCGTGCACAATTTCTACCAGCTTCAAGGCCTGTAACTCCATTTCAATGACAAAGCCATCCACTTTGGCACGAAAATGGCGATAAAAAATCATGCTGGGAATCGCCACCAATATGCCAAATGCGGCATTATACAGCGCTACGGAAATCCCGTAAGCCAACTGTGTCGGGTTGCTGCCTGTCGGAGAGTTTGCACCGAAAATATCGATCATGCCCACCAGCGTTCCGAACAGCCCCATGAGCGGACTCAGCGCGGCAATCGTGCCCAGCGTCGTCAGATAACGATCCAGATCGTGCGCAACGACGCGGCCTGCTTCTTCAATCGATTCCTTCATGACTTCACGCGTGCTTTTGACATTCTTCAAACCGGCCGCAAAGATTTTCCCAAGCGGCGAGTGACTTTGCAGCCGCGTGATCATCTCGGAACTCACGCCGCTCCTTCGGTATTCATTGACCACCATCGGCAGCAGCTCTCTGGGAGAAATCACGCTCAGACGCAGCGTCCATATGCGCTCACCAATAATGCCCATTGCAACAATAGAAGCAAAAATAATTGGCCAGATTGGCCAACCAGCCGCTTGAATTAAAGATAGCACGCGATAATCTCCTCAGTAACTGGATCTAGATATATTTTATGGGTTAACATATTACCGGATTTGTTATTTTTTGGCTTTGCCATACATCTAATTAATGAATTTGCCCATTTTCCAATTATGAAAAATGCGTAAATTTTATATCCACAATTTCTGTGGATAAGTTTGTGAATACTTTACGGATACATACGCTAAGTTACCACGCCATAACATTTTTTTCTAGCCTGATCATTTTTCAGGCTTGCTATTATACCAATAAATACAATTAGTTAATCAATATTTTCATCACCTGGATGCATTTCACTGACACTAGCATGCATTCAAGAATGCATGTGGATTATTATAAAATTCAAAAATGAATCCGTTCTCTATACTTGATCTTTCTCATAAAGTTTTCACTGTAAGTGAGTTAAATAATAACACTAAATTATTATTAGAGCAGACGATACCGTTACTGTGGGTAAAGGGTGAAATTTCCAACCTCAAATGCTATCCATCCGGTCATTGGTATTTCTCCCTCAAAGATGCGGGTGCACAAGTCCGTTGCGTCATATTCAGTCATAAAAATCGGTATATCGACTGGGTACCCAGAGACGGCATGCAAGTCGAAGTCTGCGCACTGGTCACCCTGTATGAATCCCGTGGCGATTTTCAGCTCAATGTAGAAACCATGCGTCAGGCCGGTCTCGGCAAATTATTTGAAGCATTTGAACAACTCAAGTCAAAACTGGAAAAAGCTGGATTATTTAATCCTGCGAAAAAAAAACCTCTCCCCGCTTTTCCCGAACAGATTGGCATCATCACTTCTCCCGATACTGCTGCATTGCGTGATGTATTATCGACATTGCAGCGTCGGATGCCGTCACTGCCCATCATCATCTATCCCACTTTAGTGCAGGGAAAAACAGCGGCGGGCAGTATCGCCAGGGCTATTGAAACCGCAAATCAACGCGCTGAATGTGATGTTCTGATACTTTGCCGGGGTGGCGGCAGCATTGAGGATTTATGGGCGTTCAATGAAGAAGTTGTCGCGCGCGCGATTGCTGCCGGTACCATCCCGATCATCAGCGGCATCGGCCATGAAACGGACTTCACCATTGCAGATTTTGTCGCTGACGCCCGCGCACCCACCCCCACCGGTGCCGCCGAACTGGTCAGCAAGGATAAAAAAGAATTACAACATCGCCTGTTCACCTTGTTCCAGCACATGCACCACCACCAATTGCATCGCATTGAACAGACCATGCAGCGCACCGACTCGCTGTCACACCGATTAATTCATCCGGGCGAACGCATTCAGAATCAGCTTTCGCAATTACACGGGTGGCGGGACCGGCTTATCAAAACCTGGTCACATCAGAACGAAAGAAGAACCTGGCAGTTAATCGATCTTAATCAGCGCGTTGTATCAGCAAGTCCCAACCTGTCTCAATTAACCAGACAGCACGATGAACTGACCATGCGCTTCCGGCAGGTGTTTTCTCGCTATCTTGACGCACTCGCGATCACCCTCCGGCATCGCCAGACACAACTCGCTCATCTAAACCCGCAGTCTGTGCTTGAGCGTGGTTACAGCATCACTTATTCCGTACAAGGCGCAGTAATCCGTGACAGCAAACAGATCCATGCCGGTGACAAAATTCAGGTAAAATTTGCGCACGGACTGTGTGAAGCGGATGTCACTCAAACCAAGGATTCTTAACAGGCTGTTAAACAAGATACAACAATCCAGCGTTACCCCCCTTTAGCCAACTAGCCAACAAGGAAGTACTCTCGATGTCAAAAACTTTTCTGATTCTGGGCGCGATCAATGCATTCCTGTGCATCGCATTGGGCGCATTTGGTGCGCACGGCCTGAAACAAACACTCTCAGAAAGTATGCTGACCGTGTATCAAACGGGCGTGCAATACCATTTTTATCACGCCTTCGGGATTCTTGTTATTGGACTGTTACTGCACCATTACCCAAAATCCCGCCTGATTCCGATATCCGGCTGGCTGATGATGACTGGCATTGTTTTATTCAGCTTAAGCCTTTATACGCTGAGCCTGACCGGAATCCGCGGATTGGGCATGATCACGCCATTCGGCGGCATTTCGTTTCTCAGTGCGTGGGTACTGCTGGCTTTTGCAATCTGGAAAGAAAAATAACCCGCCATCCTGACGTTAACACCCGGTCGATGCGCAACCCGTAAACAGGTCGCTGATACAGTCTGCTCACGTCATGAGGTTCGTCAATCCGGACAAACCGATCCACACCGTTGGCAACTTTTCATTATGAAACCAGAAATTCTTCAATTCTTTGCCCCCTGCCCACGCGGACTCGAATCCATGTTAGCCAATGAACTGAAGAAAATTGACGCCCATGCAATACTGCCATCGAATGGCGGCGTACATTTTCAGGGTGACTGGCGTACCGGTTACCGTGCCAATCTGGAAAGCCGCATTGCCAGCCGCATCTTATGGCAGGTTGCCAGCCAGTCTTACAAAAGCGAAGACGACATTTACCGAATAGCCTCTGCGTTGCCGTGGAATGAATGGTTCTCTCCGCACCTTACCATCCGGGTCAATCTGGCCGCAATTAAATGCTCCTTGCGCAGCCTGGATTTTGTCACCCTCAGAATCAAGGATGCCGTCTGTGATAAATTTCGCCAGATATCCGGCAAACGCCCCAGTGTCGATACCGTCCAGCCGGATATCCGCATTCATGGCTTTCTGGATGCACAAAAATTTACCCTGTACGTGGATACTTCGGGCGAAGCGTTATTCAAACGAGGTTACCGGCAGGCAGCGGGAGAAGTGCCTCTGCGGGAAAATCTTGCAGCCGGTATTCTTTTTTTATCCGGCTGGCAACCCGGCACCCCATTACTGGACCCCATGTGCGGCAGCGGCACTTTTTTACTGGAAGCCGTACAAATGGCGCTCAACATTGCACCGGGATCAAAACGCCAGTTCGCTTTTGAGAAATTCAACCACTTTGACCCCGCGCTCTGGAAACAGTTGAAAGATACTGCTATCGCTGCACAACATTCGCCATCCGCGCAACCGATCTATGGCAGCGACCTGTATGGCGATGCCCTGACCGATACACGCACGAATCTGACTGCTGCCGGTTTTCAGGATATCGTTCACTTAAAACAAGCCAACATTCTGGAAATCTCTGCTCCGGAACCAAATGGCGTATTGGTAACCAATCCACCCTACGGCATTCGTATCGGTGAACTGGAAACATTGGCAGAACTTTACCCCAGACTGGGTGATGTACTGAAGAAAAAATTCACCAACTGGAATGCCTATCTCTTTACTGCCGACCCTCTACTCCCAAAATCAATCCGCCTCAGCGCTTCGCGCCGTACCCCGCTTTTTAATGGTGCTTTGGAATGCCGCCTGCTGGAATACAAAATAGTGGATGGAAGTATGCGGAAAGAAACCAGAACGCCCCCAACCTGATATTCCATCGTACTATACAAATAGACGAATAGAATGGGTGTCAGATCTTGCAATACATCATATCTATGATTATTGCAAGATTCTCAAAAGTAGAATCGGAATCATATCCACAAACACTTAATAAGTACCATTGGAACTGTTGTTTAATAACCAAAACCATTCTCAAGTTGAATTTCAAATTATGAGAATAGATTTAGTGGTGTTTACCAGAAATACTATACAATTATTCAGGCAATATAGATTATCCAACTGAAATGGATGCATGATTGTCATGGCCCCGAGTGTTTCAGGATAGTTATGGTTTTTTATGAATGTTTAATCCGCTACGAATTAACCGTATCAAAAACTTACAACTAAAATGGAGGATATACAGATGGCAGCCTTTACTTTATACAACCCGACGACACACACGACTTCAGGCCTGGCTTCCGCCTTATTATCCGCAACACCCGGCATCACCATCAATACCGGCTCTATAATCCTCGGCTATGGGACCGGTTTTTCTTTCTCTTCAGATGGCTCAACATCCGCCAACACGACTTCAATTGCTTTCTACAACGGCACTATCTCCGGCCTCGGAATCGGTTCAGGTCTTTTTCTCACTTCGGGTGACGGAAATCCACCGGCATCCAATACCGAATCCAGCTATGGCGTGGTCATCACACCTTCCGGGACTGATACCGCGCTGAACACCACAGTTCATAGTGCTTTTCCATCCGCAGGCGATGTTCAGGACACAACGGCCCTGGAGTTTAATTTCACCGTTAACGACGCCAGCTTATCAAGCATCAAGTTTTCGCTTATCTTCGGATCAGATGAATACCCCGAATTCAAAGGCAGCAGCTTTGTCGACATTGCGGGCGTCTATGTCAATGGCGTTAACTATGCATTATTCAATAATCAGGTCAATCAGCCATTGAGTATTCTGGATACCAATTTGTTGGCCGGGAATTTCAGGGATAACGCAAACGGCACCATCCCTCTTGAATATGACGGTATTTCCAATTTGTTGACGGTCATTGCGCCTGTCAATCAGGGTGTCAACAAAATCAAGATCGCTATCGCAGATACCGGCGATCCGATTTATGACTCTGGGCTTTTCATCAGCGATCTGCACGCCGTTGAATTCTCCGGATCCGGGTTGGCGCTGGAAACCAAAGGCTCCGAATCCAGTGATTTCGTACAGGGTAAAGAATTCAACGAATTCTTTGATCTGGGCAATGGCAATGACGTTGTATCGGGTGGACAGGGGGATGATGTTATAAATGGCGGCAACGGGTTTGATGCAGCTATTTTTAGCGGAAACTTTTCTAACTATGATGTCAGTAAATTATTTACTGACAATACGATCACAGGTCCTGATGGAAGCGATAATCTTGTCGACATAGAATTCGGCGTATTTGGTAATGACTTATTTGCATTTGATACCAATGCGGAAGATGCAACCTATAATATCTTCGCTTTGCTACAGGCTGCATTTAACACGGCACCTTCTTCCACGCTGTTAAGCCAGTGGGTTAAAGAAGAAATGGACGGAACGAATCTGCCCACCCTGGCTCAGGATATGATTAACACATACGCACCGGGCGTTTCCAACGAAGTGCTGGTTACACATTTACTCCAGACTGTTGCAGGCATTACACCAACATCGGCTGATATAGCCGCTTTCAGTTCTCTCATCGGCACAGGCAAGACATTCGCAACGCAAGGTGACCTGCTCACTTTTGCAGCACTGCATGAACTCAACACGAATGAAATCACATCCATAGTGGGTACGCCGATCGCTCTTGATCTATCCCAGTTTGTTTAAAGCATCATCTAATGGTTTCCCTTAGTAAAGAACAAGGGTTTCCCCTGTATACATCGTTACGTTAGGTGGGATAGGATACTTATGTGTTACTTTAATTAGGGTATTATCATGAAAACAATATTAAGAAAATATATTCCATTCTTGCCTGTTTTTGCACTTCTATATTTCTTTATGCAATTGGGTTCTACCGACGCATATCATACGGACAGTAGAAAAATTGAACAAAATGTAATAACCCATAGCGATAATGATAATTTCGCACAAGAAATACCCAATCAATGAAGATAAGTAGCAGACAGGGTTAGGCCTTACAGCTTGGATTCTTATCCTGTCTGTTCCAACTGTTTCACGGTTTGGCTTATAGTACAAAAGGATCAGATACCGTCTTGAATTGCAAGTGTTGAATGATTAAAGTTTGCATCAAAGGGCCGCTCTGATTTAATGACTCCGTAAATCAAATGCGCCAGTTTCCGCATAACAGCTCCTATTACGGCCTTTGGAGCCAATCCAGCAGCACTCAATCTGTCACCAAATATTTTTAGCACTGGATTGTGCCGTCTGGCTACCATGCCAGACATATACAGCGCACGGCGTAAATCGCTGTGTCCGGTACGGCTCATCACTGTTCTGCCTTTGACAGAACTGCCCGATAAGCGTTGCCTGGGTGTTACGCCAATGAATGCCGCCAATGCCTTGGCGTTAATAAAGCACCGTATATTCCCCGCATAAGCCAGCACCTTTGCAACAGTGGTATCACCGATACCAGGAATGCTGCCGAGCAACTCAGCATCTCGCTTCAGATCAGGGTGCCGGTCAATATGGTCGTTGATACTGCGCTCGAGCTCCTTAATCTGTTTGTTGAGCCAGTCCAGATGGATCTGAACGTCCCGCACCAAGTGCATTTGTCCGCTCGCCAGATGTGCTTCCATGCGGTTACTTTCCTGCTGATGCATCTCCTTGAGCGCTTGTAAGCGATCTACCCAACCGCACAATTCACGCCATTCAATGGGTGGGGGAGTCCATAAATTGAGGCGCATAGCCATACAAAAACGTGCCAGTAATGTCGCATCGGCCCGATCTGTTTTGTTACGTGCAAGTTCACTTTGTGCAAAGCCTTTGATGCGGGCTGGATTTACCACACTTACTTGCCACCCGTCCGTAACAAGTGTGGTTGCCAGTGTTTCGCTGTAAGGTCCTGTAGCCTCCATGCAGAGATGTGTCTGCCCGGGTATCGCGCCCCTTTCAATAAGCCAGTCCTCAAAAGCCTTGTGGCCTATAGGCGTGTTGTCAAATACCTTGGTTTTTATTTTGTTGTTAATGAGTAATGCTATGTCGAATTTGCGTTTGGCAACATCAATGCCAACCACGCAGGTTATTTCGCTCATCATTCGTACCCTCCTCGTATGCAGGCTCTGTCTGTCAGGCAGTCGGCCCAAATTACCGTTCGGTTTGTTTGAACGAGAAATGAACCGCAGCACCTATCTGACCCACAGATTCATAGACCTATTGTCCAGCCGATGTCTTGTGGTTCTCCTGCTCATCACCATTATTGCAGTGCTTTTTGCTGGCAGTGTCAATATACGAGGTCTAGAGTGAAGAATTCCTGCTCTTACGAGCGATAACCCCAACCGTCGTTGGATGCAACTGATAGAACTCTCCGATTTCTCGCTGGCTGTATGCGCCGGTTTTGTAAGCGGCAATGATCGCCGTTTTGCGCTCTCTGTGTTGTGCTGCAATCTCAGACAAAGGTTTTACAA